>OGQM01000041.1_pt1 | contig 135788 bp, 70 predicted proteins | sample 1553191 | NCBI WGS metagenome assembly OGQM01 (sample SAMEA2579954, study PRJEB22360) | human gut metagenome | biome: human gut; feature: human-associated habitat; material: faeces | place: Denmark | collected 2008/2010 | reverse complement strand
CGGAGCAATCGACTTTCATGAATGGTGATGTCTGCGTCAGCAGACATGTCCGTTTGGAGAAGAAATTGAAAATATGGAGGTATAGGATGAAGAATATTCTGGTGGCACAGTCAGGCGGTCCGACGGCAGCAATTAATGCAACACTTGCAGGGGTGATTACCTGCGCTTATAGTTCAGGACAGGTTGGAAGAATTTTGGGGTCCTGCAACGGAATTCAAGGGGTATTGGAAGAAAATTTTATTGACTTGAGAGAAAAGGTACAAAGCGCACAGGATATGGATCTGCTGTGTCAGACACCGGCGGCGGCTCTTGGTTCCTGCCGTCTCAAATTAAAAGAGTCCGGGCAGTTTGAACAGATTATCAATGTACTCCGCAAAAATGAAATCAACTGTTTTATCTATATCGGAGGAAACGATTCTATGGACACCGTTGATCAGCTTTCTGCATACTGTGCAAAGAATCACATTGAGGATATCAGTATCATGGGCGCACCAAAGACCATCGACAACGATCTGATGGGAACCGATCACTGCCCGGGGTTTGGTTCCGCGGCAAAATATATTGCTGCAACATTTTCTGAGTTGGAAAGAGACTGTCATGTCTATACCATGAAGGCAGTTACCATCGTGGAAGTTATGGGACGGAATGCCGGATGGCTGACTGCGGCCTCTGCTTTGTCCAGATTAGGCGGTGGAAAAGGTCCGAATCTGATCTATCTGTGTGAAACAGATTTTGATAACGACCGTTTTATCGAAGATGTGAAACAGGAATTGGAAAACTGCGACAGTGTGGTAGTGGCAATCAGCGAAGGAATCAAGGACAAAGAGGGACGCTATGTCTCTGAGCAGGTACAGACCTCTGCCGTAGACAACTTCGGCCACAGCTACATCGCCGGTTCTGCAAAAGTTCTGGAAAATCTCGTGCGTGATAAAATTGGCTGCAAAGTCCGTTCGATTGAACTGAACCTGATGCAAAGATGCGCCGCCCATATCGCCAGCGCCACCGACATCCAGGAATCCAAGATGCTGGGCATCAAAGCCTGTCAGGCCGCCCTTGAAGGAGAAACCGGAAAAATGGCTGCCGTTATCCGCAAGAGCAGTACTCCGTACACCGTAACCTACGAAACCGTCCCCGTCTGCAACGTAGCCAACGAGGAAAAGAAAGTCCCCGCCGATTACATCACCCCGGACGGTCACGATGTAACCGATAAGATGATCGAATACCTGCGTCCTCTGATTCAGGGTGAAAACCAGGTACTCTACGAAAACGGGATTCCGAAGCATTTGGTACTTTATTAAAAAAACGGACGGAAAAGAGAGAGGCACAGGCAATCCAAAATCTTTGCTTGCTTCTGCGTTTCCACTCAGCCGGAGCGTGTTGTAAAAATCATTGCACCAATCTGTACGTCCCAATTTATGCCCTGTTGCTGTGCGATTTGGTCAACGTAGCACCGCTACGCCTCCCAAATCATACAGCAACAGACCACAAATTTGACCGCACATCTTGGTACAAGCATTTTTGCAACCCACTCTTTTGCGTTCTCACTAAGTTCATCGCCAAAGGACTCTTTATTAAGTGATCACAGCAAGTGGATCTTCGGGCGCACTCCGAGGTCAGCGCAAAGCCTTTTGGATTGCCCGCGCCGCTCTCTTTTCCTGACTGTGGCAGATTTTAATAGTGTTTCTTTTTATTTAATAAAGGAATTTCACTTTCAGCAAAATGACGCAGAGTGAATTTTCAGCCTGTAAGACGGAGAAATGAGGCGTAGCGATGGTTACGTCGATTGGCGACAACACAGCAGATGGAAATTCAGGCAAGTCATTTGGGAAACTGTGAATGAGACAGAGTATATTAGTAGGAAGGTATCTGGAGCGGAAAATTAACCGGACTTGGTGTCAGGAAAATGGGCGGGCCGGAAGGTGAGGCGAGCAGTTGCGCTGACTTCGGAGCGCGTCCGAAGATCCACTTGCTGTGATCACTTAGCGAAGAGCCTATTGGCGATGAGCTTAGTGAGAACGCAAGTTAGCTGAGGAGAAGCGAAGAAGCAAGCAACTGCCGCCTCACCTTCCGGCCCGCCCATTTTCCGTCCCCATACCAACTCCCCCCCTGTTTCAACCAACTGCCCAAAGTTTTGGCGATTATGGACAAAAAAATTGTCAATGTTCATTATAAAAGTGTTGAAAATTTGTGAAAAAAAGGATATTATTATAATTGGATTAAATTTTTTTTAAATCACGAAAGTGTATTTAAAATTTTAATTTAAATTAGATTTTATGGAGGTCAGAAGAATGAGTAACACAACAGCAAGCAGCGCAAGACAAAGAATCGATTCTTTGCTTGACGCAAACAGTTTTGTTGAAATCGGCGGACAGATTACAGCCCGCAGTACGGATTTCAACATGGCTGCAAAAGAGACACCTTCTGACGGTGTCATCACCGGTTACGGTGTGATCGATGGAAACCTGGTATATGTATATAGCCAGGATGCTTCCGTACTTGGCGGTACCATTGGCGAGATGCATGCGAAGAAGATTGTCAGACTTTATGACATTGCCATGAAGACCGGAGCACCTGTAATTGGATTGGTAGATTGTGCCGGACTGCGTCTGCAGGAAGCAACGGATGCTCTGAACGGTTTCGGGGAGATCTATATGGCTCAGGCAAATGCTTCCGGTGTGATTCCGCAGATTACGGCTGTTTTCGGAACCTGCGGCGGCGGAATGGCTCTCGCTTCGGCACTTACCGATTTTACCTTTATGGAGGAGAAAAAAGCAAAACTTTTTGTGAATTCTCCAAATACTCTGGAAGGTAATATTGAAAGCAAATGCAACACGGCAAGTGCAGCATTTCAAAGTGAGGAAGCAGGACTTGTAGACTTTGTGGGCAGTGAAGCTGATATTCTTGCACAGATGCGGGCGTTGGTATCCATGCTTCCGGCGAACTATGAAGACGATATGTCCTTTGAAGAATGTACGGATGATCTGAACCGTGCATGTGCAAATTTGGAGAATTGTATCGGTGATACGGCAATTCTTCTTTCTCAGATCAGCGATAATTATACCTTTGTTGAGACAAAGAAAGCTTATGGAAAAGACATGGTTACAGCCTTCATTAAACTGAACGGTACAACCGTGGGAGCAGTTGCAAATCGCAGCGAAATCTATGATGCTGACGGAAATCTGGCAGAGACAATGGAACCTGTTATCAGTGCCCGCGGAGCGGAAAAAGCGGCCAAGTTCGTTCAGTTCTGTGATGCGTTCTCTATCCCGGTGCTTACGATTACCAATGTAAAAGGATATAAGGCAACAAAGTGTTCCGAGAAGAAGATGGCAAAAGCGGCTGCGAAACTTACCTATGCGTTTGCTAACGCCACAACTCCGAAAGTAAATGTGATTACCGGACAGGCATACGGAAGTGCTTATCTGACCATGAACAGCAAGTCCATCGGTGCGGATATGGTTTATGCATGGCCCACTGCACAGATCGGTATGATGGATGCAAAATCCGCTGCAAAGATCATGTATGAAGATACCGATGCAACAACAATCAATGAAAAGGCTGCCGAATATGCAACTTTACAGAATAATGTGATGTCTGCTGCCAGAAGAGGTTATGTGGATACAATCATTGACCCGGCGGATACCAGAAAATATGTAATCGGTGCTTTTGAAATGTTATATACGAAGAGAGAGAATCGTCCTGACAAGAAACACGGCACGGTTTAAGCGAGGTGGTTGAGATGAAACAGACATGGAAAAAATTAACAGGTCTCTTCCTTCCCGTTTTGTGTATGCTGATGCTCTTTGTAGTACCTGCACAGGCTGCAGAACTGGATGATGCTACCAAGGACAATATTTCCCAGAGCCTGACATCTTTTCTGGAGACAATGAACAATATGTCCCGGGAGGAGATGGAAGCGCAGATTGAAGGGTTCGACAGTGTATTTTTAAACACAATGGCTGAGAAGTATTATGAGACGCTGGATGAAATCGGTGCATACAAAGAAATTATTTCTACAGAAGTGGAAGTAAGTGAGGACGGAAAGTCTGCAGATGTGAGAATCAAAGCTGCATTTGAGCAGTATGATGCGACAATTTCTGCAAAATGTTATTATACCGTAACCAATGCTACCGGTTATGATGATCTCTGGTCCTCTTTTAATGTGGATATTGATTATCCGATGAGCGTCCTGATGAAGCAGGCAGGCCTGAATACTTTGATGGGCATCTGTATTGTGTTTTTTATGTTGGTGTTCCTGTCCTTTATTATTTCACTGTTTAAATATGTGAATAAGATCGGCGCATCAAAAGAAAACGTTTTGACGGAAGTTCCAAAAGCAGCTCCGGCAGTCCCGGCTGCTCCGGTTCCGGCAATGGAAACCTCCGGCAATATGAGTGAAGATGAGATTACAGCGGTAATTGCAGCAGCAATTGCAGCATATGAGGAAGAGAACGGAAGCGGCGACGGATATGTTGTCCGTTCTATAAAAAAAGTAAGTAATAAGAGTTGGAAAAGAGCTTAGGAGGATTTTGAGAATGAAAACCTATACAATTACGGTCAATGGGAACGTTTATAATGTAACTGTAGAAGAAGGAACAACTGCAGGTGCTCCGGCAGCAGCTCCTGCTGCAGCACCGAAAGCAGCACCAAAAGCCCCGGCGGCAGCACCAAAAGCGGCAGCTCCAGCAGGTGCGGCAGGCGCAGTGGATGTTACAGCATCTGTACCTGGTAAAATCTGTAAGATCGAAGCAAGTGCCGGACAGGCAGTGAAAGCAGGAGATACTGTTATTATTCTGGAAGCCATGAAGATGGAAATTCCGGTTGTTGCGCCGCAGGACGGTACAATTGCAGGCATCAATGTATCCGTTGGTGATGCTGTAGAATCCGGTGACGTATTGGCAACTATGAATTAATCAGTTGATAAAAACTGAAAATACGAACCGGGAGGTAAAGAAATGTCTTACATTACAGATACACTTTCAAATTTACTTCACCAGACTGCATTCTTTAATTTGACATGGGGCAATTACGTAATGATTCTCGTAGCCTTCGTCTTTTTATACCTTGCAATCAAGAAGGGATTTGAACCACTTTTGCTTGTGCCAATCGCATTTGGTATGCTTCTGGTTAATATCTATCCGGAGATTATGGCAAAGCCATATGTGGATGCCAATGGTATTGAGCACGCAGGCGGACTGCTTCATTACTTCTATATTCTGGATGAGTGGAGTATTCTTCCGTCCCTGATTTTTATGGGTGTTGGAGCCATGACGGATTTTGGCCCGCTGATTGCAAACCCTATGAGTTTCCTGCTAGGTGCGGCAGCGCAGATCGGTATCTATGTTGCATATTTCCTTGCAATCCTTTTGGGCTTCAACGGCAAAGCGGCAGCGTCTATTTCCATCATCGGAGGTGCGGACGGTCCGACGTCTATCTTCCTTTGCGGTAAACTGGGACAGACGGACCTGATGGGACCGATTGCTGTAGCGGCATATTCTTATATGTCACTGGTGCCGATCATTCAGCCGCCGATTATGAAACTTCTGACTACAGAAAAAGAACGTAAGATTAAGATGGAACAGCTTCGACCTGTTTCCAAACTGGAAAAGATTCTGTTCCCCATTGTTATCACTGTTGTTGTCTGCCTGATTCTTCCTTCTACCGCACCATTGGTTGGTATGCTGATGCTCGGAAATCTGTTCCGTGAGAGCGGTGTTGTAAAACAGCTTATGGAGACCGCTTCCAATGCGTTGATGTATATCGTAGTTATCCTGCTGGGTACTTCCGTAGGTGCGACTACAAGTGCAGAAGCATTTCTGAATCTGGATACCATTAAAATCGTTATCCTTGGTCTGGCTGCATTTGCATTTGGTACGGCCGGCGGTGTTTTGTTAGGAAAACTGATGTGCAAATTGTCCGGCGGTAAGATTAACCCGTTGATTGGTTCGGCAGGTGTATCCGCTGTTCCGATGGCAGCACGTGTATCACAAAAGGTGGGTGCGGAAGCCGATCCGACCAACTTCCTGCTGATGCATGCGATGGGACCTAACGTAGCCGGTGTTATCGGTACAGCCGTTGCAGCGGGTACCTTTATGGCAATCTTTGGAGTATAAGAAGGAGGATTTATTGAAAATGGCTGAGATAAAAAAGAAACCAGTTGGAATCATGGAGACAGTTCTCCGTGATGCGCATCAGTCTCTGATCGCAACACGTATGACCACAGAGCAGATGCTTCCGATTATTGACAAGATGGATAAAGTGGGATATCACGCAGTAGAGTGCTGGGGCGGAGCTACTTTTGACGCTTCTTTACGTTTCCTGCATGAAGATCCATGGGAGAGACTTCGCAAACTGCGTGACGGATTTAAAAATACAAAACTGCAGATGTTGTTCCGCGGACAGAACATTCTGGGATATCGTCCTTACGCAGATGATGTGGTAGAGTATTTTGTACAGAAATCAGCAGCAAACGGCATCGATATCATCCGTATTTTTGACTGTATGAATGATCTTCGCAATCTTCAGACTGCTGTAAAAGCAGCAAATAAAGAAAAAGCTCATGCGCAGGTAGCGCTTTCCTATACGTTGGGAGATGCTTATACCCTGGATTACTGGACTTCCATGGCGAAAAAGATTGAACAGATGGGTGCAGATTCCATCTGTATCAAAGATATGGCAGGTCTTCTGCTTCCGTATAAGGCAACAGAGTTGGTAACTGCTCTGAAGAAAACAACGAAGCTTCCGATCCAGCTTCATACACATTACACCTCCGGCGTTGCTTCTATGACCTACATGAAAGCAATTGAAGCAGGTGTTGATGTGGTAGACTGTGCAATTTCACCGTTTGCTATGGGTACTTCACAGCCTGCAACAGAAGTTATGGTTGAAACATTCAAGGGAACTCCGTTTGATACGGGGTATGATCAGAATCTGCTTGCGCAGATCGCTGATTACTTCCGTCCGATTAAGGATGAAGCCCTTGACAGCGGACTTCTGAATCCAAAGAACCTGGGTGTTAATATTAAGACTCTGTTATATCAGGTGCCTGGCGGCATGCTTTCGAACCTGACCAGCCAGCTGAAAGAGCAGCATGCAGAGGATAAATTCTATGATGTACTGGAAGAAGTGCCGAGAGTAAGAAAAGATCTGGGTGAGTGTCCGCTTGTAACACCGTCTTCTCAGATTGTCGGTACACAGGCTGTATTTAATGTTATCATGGGCGAACGTTATAAGATGGTAACCAAAGAAACAAAAGATGTGTTGAGCGGAAAATACGGCGCGACGGTGAAACCATTTAATCCTGAGGTGCAGAAGAAGTGTATCGGCGATGTGAAACCGATTACCTGCCGTCCGGCGGATCTTCTTGAGAATGAGTTGAAGACATTGGAAAGTGAGATGGCACAGTACAAAGAGCAGGATGAAGATGTTTTAAGCTATGCACTGTTCCCGCAGGTTGCTACCGATTTCTTTAAGTACAGAGATGCACAGAAAACCAAAGTGGATGCGAAGGCAGCCGACAAAGAAGACGGAGCATATCCGGTATAATTGATAAAGTGATGGAAAAGCAGAGAAAGATTCCAAAGAGATACGGTATTGCCGCGCAGAGAATCTATCCTCTGCTTTTCTTCTTGCACTTCTTTGGAAATATGGTATAATGAACGACGAATATGAGTGGATGAAATGGATTACACGACAGTGAATGCAAGAGAGTTAAATATCAGAATAGAGGTTTATAGGATATGGAACAGACGGATAATCTGCTGAACAGACTGAATCAGCAGTATCATTCCTTGAGCAAGGGACAAAAGCGGCTTGCAAAATTTATTACCGATCATTATGATAAAGCAGTATTTATGACTGCTGCAAAGCTGGGGGCAGAAGTGGGGGTCAGTGAATCCACCACTGTTCGATTTGCCGTACAGCTTGGGTATGACGGGTTTCCTAAGTTCCACCGTGCGTTGGAGGAGCTGGTACGTAACCGGCTGAATTCCATCCAACGGATGGAAGTGACTTATGGACGTGTGCCTCAGGAAAAAATTCTGGATAATGTTCTTCAGTCAGACATTGAAAAAATCAAGCTGACATTGGAACACACAGACAGGGAGGCATTTAATCTTGCGGTGGATACCTTGCTGCAGGCAAAGACAATCTATATTGTCGGAATCAGAAGCTGTGCCCCATTGGCACAATTTTTAAGTTTTTATCTGAATCTGATCTTTGAGGATGTCCGATTATTGCGTACCAGCAGTGCAAGTGAGCTTTTTGAGCAGATGATCAGAATCAGTGAACAGGATGCGATTATCGGCATCAGTTTCCCGAGGTATTCGATGCGTACGCTGAAAGCTATGGAATTTGCAAATAACCGGAATGCTAAAGTTATTACGCTTACGGACAGTGTCCATTCGCCGATGAACCTGTATTCGTCCTGTAATCTGATCGCCAGAAGTGATATGGCATCTATTGTAGATTCGCTGGTTGCACCTTTGAGTATTATCAATGCACTTGTTGTTGCGCTCTGTATGAAAAAGCAAAAAGAAGTCATGAACACACTTGAGACGATGGAGCAGATCTGGAATGAATACCAGGTCTACAGCAATGACGAGATTAATTATATTGACGATGAAATGAAGATAAAATTTCCGGAATTGGAGGACAACGATGGCTGAAGTACTTATTATAGGCGGCGGGGCTGCAGGAATGGCTGCTGCGGTATTCGCCGGGGAAGCGGGACATCATGTCAGAATTTTTGAGAAGAATGAAAAACTGGGTAAAAAATTATTCATTACCGGAAAAGGTCGGTGTAATTTTACGAATGCCTGTGATATGGAAGAATATTTTCATAACGTAGTATCCAATCCTAAATTTTTATACAGTGCATTTTACAGTTTTACAAATGAACAGGCAATTGATTTTTTTGAACGGCTCGGTGTGCGGACGAAAGTGGAGCGGGGAAACCGGGCATTTCCGGCATCGGATCACAGTTCTGATATTATCCGCGGTATGGAGAGACGGATGAAAGAACTGGGTGTCTCAATTCATCTGAATACTCGGGTCAGGGAATTATTAGAGGAAAATGAATCAATTGTTGGAATCTGTCTGGAGAACGGGAAGAAGATCTTCGGAGATCATGTGATTCTTGCCACAGGAGGATGTTCCTATCCGGTCACTGGTTCTGACGGGGATGGTTACCAGATGGCCAGACAGGTGGGAATTCCGGTTACAACCCTTCGTCCTGCGCTTGTGCCTTTGGTTGTAAAGGAGGATTATATTCCCATGATGCAGGGGTTATCCTTGCGAAATGTGGAACTGACGATACGGGATAAGAAAAAAATTCTTTACAATGGTTTCGGTGAACTTTTATTTACGCACTTTGGAATCAGCGGACCGCTTGTATTATCTGCCAGCTCTTTTGTGGGAAAGAAGCTTGGGGAGGGTCCGCTGCAGGCGACTATAGATCTGAAGCCAGCCCTTACTTTTGAGCAGTTGGATCAGCGGTTGATCCGGGAGTTTGAAGCGGCCAGAAATAAGCAGTTTAAGAATGCCCTCGGCGGTCTTTTTCCTTCCAAACTGGTGCCGGTCATATTGGCTTTGTCAGAAATTTTGCCGGATAAAAAGGTCAATGAGATCACAAGGGAGGAGCGTCAGGGATTTATAAGATTGATGAAATCATTTCCCATGACTATTGTGAAGACAAGGGGATTTGGTGAAGCCATTATCACGCAGGGCGGTATTGATACCAGAAGTATTCATCCATCGACCATGGAGACAAAGCAGCTGCGGAATCTGCATGTGATCGGAGAGGTTTTGGATCTGGACGCACTGACCGGAGGTTTTAATCTCCAGATTGCCTGGTCAACCGCTTATGCAGCGGTACAGGGGATTTCATAACAGGATACCAGGGAAAAGGTTATGCGTTTCATGCTTGCATGAAAAAGCATGACTTTAGGACCCGTAAAACATCCCAACATCATAACATGATACAGGAGGAGCTTAAGAATATGAGTATTAATATTGCGATTGACGGTCCGGCAGGAGCCGGAAAAAGTACGATTGCGAAGAAGGTGGCAAAAGAACTTTCTTTTATCTATGTGGATACCGGGGCTATGTATCGTGCAATAGCACTTTACATGCTGCGCAATGGAATTGATGTGAAGGAGGAGACGGCGGTATCTGCTGCCTGTCCTGAAATTCAGGTGATGATTGCGTACGAAGATGGTGAACAGAGAATTCTTTTGAACGGAGAAGATGTCAGCCTTCTGATTCGAAAAGAAGAGGTGGGCAACGCGGCATCCGCAGTAGCGGTTTACGCGGCGGTCCGGTCTAAGCTGACAGAATTGCAGAAAATGCTTGCACAGACACAGAATGTGGTTATGGACGGAAGAGATATTGGTTCTGCGGTTCTTCCCCATGCTCAGGTAAAAATCTATCTGACGGCCAGTGTGCATACCCGTGCCGGACGGCGGTCTAAAGAACTGGAGGAAAAGGGAGAGACTGCGGACATTCATATCATAGAGAAAGATATTGAGGAACGGGATTATCAGGACATGCACCGGGCAATCTCGCCTCTTTGTCAGGCAGAAGATGCCGTGTTGGTGGATTCCTCGGACATGGGAATTGATGAGGTTGTGGCTGCTATTATGAGGATTTATAAGGAGAAGTGCTGCTGATGGAAGTAACGGTTGCTAAGACGGCTGGATTTTGTTTTGGTGTCAAAAGAGCCGTGGAACAAGTATATGAGCAGGCAGAGCATGGAGGTCTGCCGGTTTATACTTACGGTCCGATTATTCATAATGATCAGGTGGTACAAGATCTGGAAGAACGCGGTGTGACGGTATTGGATGGAAAGAAAGCGCTGTTGCAGGCAGATAAAGGGACCGTCATTCTTCGGTCTCACGGTGTTGGAAGAGCTGTGGAAGCGGAAATTGAAGAGCTGGGTTTTCAGATTGTAGATGCGACTTGTCCATTTGTGAAGAAGATTCACCGAATTGTGGAACGTGAAAGCAGAGCGGGCGCTTATATCATCATCGTAGGAAATGACAATCATCCGGAGGTGGAAGGAATCAAGGGATGGTGCTGCGGACCGGTTTCGGTGGTTGAAAATACCGCTGATTTTGAAAATCTGCCGGACTTGACCGGTAAAAAGGTGTGTGTCGTGTCCCAAACGACATTTAATTACAACAAATTTAAAGATTTAGTTGAAAAATTCTTGAAAAAGAGGTATGATATTAGTGTTTTAAATACTATCTGTAATGCTACAGAGGAACGGCAGACGGAAGCAAAGGAAATAGCCAGACGGGTGGATGCTATGATTGTCATTGGAGGGAAGCATAGTTCCAATACCCAGAAGCTTTTCGAGATTTGCAAAGAAGAATGTAAAAATACTTACTTTATAGAGACACTCGTTGATTTGGATTCAAAGCCTTTTCAATCATTTCGTCATGTAGGTATTACAGCAGGGGCTTCCACCCCAAATAAAATAATTGAGGAGGTTCAAAAGTATGTCAGAATTAAGTTTTGAACAAATGTTGGATGAGTCATTTAAAACAATCAGAAACGGAGAGGTAGTCGAAGGAACCGTCATCGATGTAAAAGAAGATGAAATTATCCTGAACATCGGATACAAAGCCGACGGAATTCTTACCAAGAGCGAGTATTCCAATGACCAGAGCGTTGACCTCCAGGCAGTTGCAAAACCTGGTGATAAGATGGAGGTTAAGATCTTAAAGGTGAATGACGGAGAAGGACAGGTGCTCCTGACTTACAAGAGACTGGCTGCTGAGAAGGGCAATAAGAGACTGGAAGAAGCTTTCGAGAGTCATGAGGTTCTGAAGGCCAAAGTTACTCAGGTACTCAACGGCGGTTTGAGTGTTGTGATTGATGAGGCGAGAATCTTTATTCCTGCCAGCCTGGTATCCGATTCTTACGAAAAAGATCTGTCTAAATATGCAGATCAGGAGATTGAATTTGTAATTACAGAATTTAATCCGAGAAGAAGACGTATCATTGGTGACAGAAAGCAGTTAATCGTTGCTGAGAAGGCAAAACTGCAGGAAGAACTGTTTGCAAGAATCAATACCGGTGACATTGTAGAAGGAACTATCAAGAATGTGACAGATTTCGGTGCTTTTATCGATCTGGGCGGAGCAGATGGTCTGCTTCATATCTCGGAGATGTCCTGGGGACGTGTTGAGAATCCGAAGAAGGTCTTTAAAGTCGGCGAACCGATCAAAGTTCTGATCAAGGATATCAACGGTGACAAGATTGCACTCAGTCTGAAGTTTGAGGATCAGAATCCATGGCTGACAGCTGATGAGAAGTATGCAGTTGGCAATGTGGTAGAAGGAAAAGTTGCACGTATGACAGATTTTGGTGCTTTTGTAGAACTGGAGCCAGGCGTGGATGCACTGCTTCATGTATCTCAGATTTCTCATGAGCACGTTGAGAAACCTTCGGATGCATTAACTGTTGGACAGGTTATTACTGCTAAGGTTGTAGATTTCAATGGCGAAGAGAAGAAAATCTCTTTAAGTGTGAAAGCACTTGAGACAGCTCAGGAAGCAGAAGATACAGTAGAAGAATAATTGGATAGATTGAGAATGATAACAAGCATCAGGCGAACAATATTTTTGTTTGTCCGATGCTTGTTTTATGTTGTATTGTTATGGATTATTGGAAAAATAGTTGCTGAAGGAAATCCAATGCATAAGCATGAAAATCAGGCATATTCTGTAAAAGTGATTCTTTGTATTGAAAATAGGCAGGCTGTTTCCTGTAATCCTGATAGAAGATGGGCTCGAATCGTTCCCGAAGCTGTGGGAAAAATAAGCCTTCCATTTTCTGGTAACAGTTTCCTGCTTTTGCCTTTTCGCGATGTTCAGGATCAACATACACACCGATGCTTTTGTGAACTGCCTGATCCTCTGAAGGAAGGTAGTAGTAATTCTTGTAGTCTGGGAAAAAGTGTTTCATAATTCCTGCCTGACCATAAATCTGCAGGATGCCGCTGGATTCGGTAAGCGTTATGCGGGCCTGTGCTCCTTCTGATGACAGCTTACGGGGAATAGGGACGTCCAACTGAAGATTTAATGTGAGAATCCTATCCTGGAACGTAACTCCGGAAATGATAAAGGCTCCTTCTGCGATTCTTGTATATGCAAGCACCGGAAGCAGAAATACAAGTCCGCGTACGTCATCCAGATTATGTTGTAACAGAAGTCCAAGCAGCGAATCATCGCCGTCTGACAGATAATCTTTGTATACCTGAATTAATTCTCCGCCGGAATAACAGTCGGTTCTTTGAATTTGAAGAAATCGTTCAATATCCTTCTGACGGACAGCGGAAAGTTCCAGAAGATTCTGATAAGGTTTGACTTTTCGATATAGGTCCAGACTTTCCATATGTACCAACGGATTTTCCAGTTGATAAAAAGTATATTTATGCTGCAGGTAGGGAAGATCGAAGCCGTTTCCGTTGTAATGAATCACTTTTTTTCGCCCGCTACAAAGATGGGAGAATGCCTGAAGCAGCAGAGCTTCTTCGGTGGGGTGATCCAGAAACCATTGCTGAAGGATCCATTCTCCATCCGAATGGTATACGGCGCCAATCAGATAAAGATGGGATTTCTTCCAGAAAAGACCCGTGGTTTCAATATCAAAAAAGAGTGACTCTGTTTCCTGTTTCAGGTATTCTGATATGATATCGTCTTGAATTAATAGTGTGTTTTTTTTAACAATCATGGCACAATGCTCCTTATTGTGTTATAATAACATAGAATTAACAGAAAATAAAGACAAAGGAGCGTATTATCAGATGTTGAGTAACCAGATATTGGACTGGAGAATTCTCGGATTTGATCTGTATCATATCGTAAGCTGGTTTTGGATTTACAGTTTTTTTGGATGGATCTGGGAGAGCAGTTTTGTATCGATTAAAAACCGTAAGCTGGTGAATCGTGGATTTGTATCCGGTCCGGTCCTGACCATATATGGCTGCGGTGCAGTGGCCGTATATCTGCTGATGAAGCCATTTGACTCCAGTATTTTTGTATTGTATTTTGGAGGAGTTGTGGTAACTACGGTTTTAGAATATATTACCGGCGTTTTGATGGAAGTGATTTTTCACGCAAACTGGTGGGATTACAGTAACCAGAAGTTTAATTTCCAGGGAAAAATCTGTCTTAGCAGTTCTATTGGATGGGGCTTTTTTACGTTGGTTCTGTTTTATGTATTTCAGCCCTTTGTGGATTGGCTGGTGGGACTGTATCCGAGAAAATACGGAGAGGTCGGCATTAGTTTTATTACTATGATATACTGCGTGGATTTTGGTATGTCCTCATTTGTCGCTTTCCATATCAAAGACAAACTTCGGAGTCTGGATAAGACCTGGGATGAATTTGTTGAGTATCTTCAAAATTCACGGCTGGCAGAAGCAGCAGAGAGTCTGAAAGAGAGAGCTTCCGTATTGAAGCAGGAATCTTCAGGAGAACGAATCCGTACCTATCTGGAGGAACGGAAATCAGCTTTTGGTGAGTATCTGGATCGCATCAGCGGAGAGAATACGGACCGAAGGGAGACATTTCAGGAGCGCAAAGAAGAATATCTGGAAAAATTCGATCATTTTGTCGAGACTTATCTTAAGGATAAAATGTCCATGGACTGGATTACCAGGCGTTATATGAAAGCTTATCCCCATTTGAATCTGAGCTCCAAGATCAAGGAAGCCCGGAAAGGAAAAAAGAAAGAGGATATTGAAGGAAAAGAAAAGGATTATCATTAATTTTGCAATGTTGGATTTGAAGTTTTGTGCAGACAGAATGGAACGAAAGAATAAAGGAGGTTTTGAGTATGGGATTCCTTACATTTAAAGGGGGTATCCATCCCGGTGACGGGAAGGCGTTGTCGAAAGACCAGCCGGTAAAAGCAATTGATGCCGGCGATACGTTGTATTATTCCGTATCGCAGCATATTGGTGCACCTGCGAAGCCGGTGGTCGCGAAAGGAGACCGCGTACTGCGTGGCCAGTTGATTGCAGAGGCGGGAGGCTTTGTATCTGCTCCTGTATATGCGACCGTGTCCGGTACCGTAAAAGGCATTGAGAAACTAAGAATGCCAGCGGGGGGACTGGCAGATTGTATTGTGGTGGAAAATGACCATCAGATGGAAGAGGTAACGTATGATCCGGTAACATCTCTGGAAGAGTTGTCCAGAGAAGATGTGATCAAACGTATCTCGAAAGCCGGAATTGTGGGTATGGGCGGGGCAGGTTTTCCGACTCATGTGAAGCTGTCGCCGAAGGAACCGGAGAAGATTGAGTACATATTAGTGAATGGTGCGGAATGTGAACCTTATCTGACCAGCGATTACCGCAGAATGTTAGAAGAACCGGAGAAGGTGGTGGAAGGTCTTCGAGTGATTCTGAAATTGTTTCCCGGTGCAAAAGGCTGCATTTGTATTGAGGATAATAAACCGGACTGTATCAGGAAGATTGAACCCCTTTGTAAGGATTATAATAATATCGAAGTGAAGACTTTGAAGACAAAATACCCACAGGGCGCCGAACGTATGCTGATCTTTGCAGCGACAGGCAGAAAGATTAATTCCTCGATGCTTCCGGCGGATGCAGGGTGTATTGTTGATAATATTGATACAGTTGTAGCAATTTATCAGGCCGTCTGGAAGGGAGAGCCGCTGATGAGCAGAATCATGACGGTGACCGGTGATGCGGTAAAGGAACCGAAGAATCTTCTGGTTCCCATGGGGATGCTGATGTCTGAGGTTGTGGAGGCTGCCGGAGGATTTAAGGATAAACCGGAGAAGATCATAGCCGGGGGACCCATGATGGGCAAAGCGTTGTTTGGACTGCGGGTACCTGTGATCAAAACTTCATCTGCAATTCTGGCCTTTGCGAAAGACGAGGTTGCCGTCAATCAGACGTCTGCCTGCATCAATTGCGGACGTTGCATGTCCGTCTGTCCCGGAAGAGTTATTCCGGCGCGTCTGGCGGTCTTTGCAGATAAAGGGGATGAAGAGAGCTTTTTGAAATATAACGGCATGGAATGTTGCGAATGCGGATGCTGCAGTTATGTCTGTCCTGCAAAGAAACAATTGACGCAGTCCATCTCTTCCATGCGGAAAATACTGCTTGCAAAGCGAAAAAAAGGTTAAGGAGGAAAAAGAGAATGAGTGATTTATTGCATGTTTCCTCTTCACCCCACATCCGGTCCAAGGCGAGTACAGACACCATTATGTTTCTGGTTCTGGCAGCTTTGCTTCCGGCTACCTGTATGGGAATCTATTTGTTTGGTATACCGGCGCTCACACTGATTATAATCTCTGTAGGTGTCTGTGTGCTGACGGAATACGTATATGAACTTCTGATGCACAAGCCGATTACGATCAAAGACGGCAGCGCCATGGTGACAGGATTGCTGCTGGCATTGAACCTGCCGGCAGGCGCACCCTGGTGGATTCCGGTGATTGGCGGTGTTTTTGCAATTTTGGCGGTAAAACAGCTTTTCGGGGGGCTTGGACAGAATATTATGAATCCGGCGCTCGCCGCCAGATGTTTTCTTCTGATTTCTTTTCCGGCACGAATGACTGATTTTTCTGCAAGCGAATGGACTTCAGCAAAGATCGCAGATACAGTATCCGGCGCAACACCGTTGGCAGAGATCAAAAACGGCGGTTCTTATGATCTTCTCAGTATGTTTGTAGGAAACACAAAGGGAACCATCGGAGAAACATCTGCGGTTCTCCTTCTGCTGGGCGGTATCTTCCTGGTTGCGATGAAGGTCATCGATTTGAAGATTTCGCTTAGTTATCTTGCAACGTTTGCAGTATTTGCATTGCTTTTCGGCGGTCATGGATTTGACCTTTCCTACGTGGCAGCAGAACTCTGCGGCGGCGGTATGATGCTGGGAGCCTGGTTTATGGCAACGGATTATGTGACACGGCCGATTACGGACAAAGGTCAGTATGTGTATGGTGTGATTCTGGGACTTCTGACCGGTCTTTTCCGTATTTTCGGCGGTTCGGCAGAAGGCGTCTCTTATGCGATTATCTTTACAAACCTTCTGGTTCCGATCATTGAACGACTGACCTTGCCGACTGCTTTTGGTATTGTAAAGCGGAAAGGAGGTAAGAAGTCATGAAAAAGATTTTGAAGGATACTCTGGCTCTTACCGTAATTACTGTGGTAATCGGATTGCTTCTTGGAATTGTTTACGAGGTCACGAAAGAGCCGATTGCAAAGCAGGAAGAAAAGGCAAAGATGGAAGCCTGTGCGGAGGTATTTCCGGATGCTGCAAGCTTTGAAAGTATAGATATTACTCAAGATTCGGAAGAGTTCCACAGCCTGCTGGATGCATCCGGTTATAAGGCACAGTCTGTTGATGAGATATCATACGCGCTCGATCAGGACGGCAACAGAATCGGTCTGGTTCTGATTGTTACTTCTTCCGAAGGCTACGGGGGTGATATTCAGTTTTCTATGGGTGTTTCTGAGGATGGTACATTGAAAGGAATTTCTTTCTTAAGTATCAGTGAAACCGCAGGGCTTGGCATGAGAGCGGATACAGAGGAGTTTAAAAAACAATTTAAAGACCGGAATGTAGAAGCGTTTGTGTACACGAAGAATGGAGCTTCTGCGGAGCATGAAATTGATGCATTAAGCGGAGCTACGATTACGACGAATGCTGTAACCAATGGTGTTAATGCCGGGTTATGTGTATTTCAGGAATGGTGGCCGAAAGGGGGAAGTAATTCATGAAAGCAAATTCACCGGTAGAACGGTTATATAATGGAATTATAAAAGAAAATCCGACATTCGTTATGATGATCGGTATGTGTCCCACTCTGGCGGTTACCACTTCCGCCTTCAATGGTGTCGGTATGGGGCTGACCACCATGGTGATCTTAACGGCTTCCAATATGATGATTTCCATGTTGCGTAAAGTAATCCCGGATGGCGTCCGGATGCCTGCCTATATCGGTGTGGTAGCTTCATTTGTAACAATTGTGGAATTTCTGCTGAAAGCGTATATTCCCAGTCTGTACGATGCACTTGGTATCTACATACCGCTGATTGTCGTAAACTGTATCATTCTCGGCCGTGCGGAGGCGTATGCAGGTAAGAATCAGGTGATGCCTTCCATCTTTGATGGAATTGGTATGGGTCTGGGATTTACCATCGGTCTGGTCAGCATCGGTGCAGTCCGTGAACTGATCGGTGCAGGAAAGATTTTTGGATTCCAGATTATGCCGTCTGCTTATGAGCCGATCAATATCTTTATCATGGCTCCGGGTGCATTTTTTGTGTTGGCACTTTTGGTTGCTCTGCAGAACAAGATAAAGAACAAATCGGCAGAAAAGAATGGAACAACGGTTTCCTCCTGTGATAAGAGCGGATGCGCAAGCTGTGGCAATACTGCCTGCGGCGGGAAAAAACTGTAAGGGAGGGGACGGAAGATGAAAGAATTATTAATGATCGCAATAGGCTCTGCCATGGTAAACAATGTGGTTTTGAGTCAGTTCCTGGGATTATGTCCGTTCCTGGGCGTTTCGAAGAAGATGGATACCGCTGCCGGTATGGGTGGAGCGGTAGTGTTTGTACTGACCCTGTCGTCCTTTTGCACCGGTCTGATCTATAAATTTATTCTGGTAAAGGCCGGTATGGAATATCTGAAGACCATTGTGTTTATCCTGGTGATTGCTGCTCTGGTGCAGTTGGTTGAGATGTTTCTGAAAAAAATGATTCCTTCTCTCTATCGGGCGCTTGGAGTCTATCTGCCATTGATTACTACAAACTGTGCGGTATTAGGTGTGGCTATTATCAATGTTCAGGAAAACTACAGTGTTTTGGAAGGTACGGTGAACGGTTTTGCCACGGCAGTCGGGTTCACGATAGCCATTGTACTGATGGCAGGACTGCGTGAGAAGATGGAATACAATGATGTACCGAAATCATTTCAGGGGATGCCGATTGTATTATTGACGGCGATGCTGATGTCTATCGCTTTTTGCGGTTTCTCAGGAATCATATAGAAAGGAGCGGCATATGAGCATAGAGATTATTCTTATTTCCGTACTGGTTGTCGGCGGAGCCGGACTTTTGATCGGACTCCTTCTTGGGCTGGCGGGCAAAAAGTTTGCAGTAGAAATTGACGAACGTGAGGCGTTGGTGCGAGAGGCACTTCCGGGCAATAATTGCGGCGGCTGCGGCTATCCGGGATGTGACGGAGCGGCTGCGGCTATCGTAAACGGGGAAGCCCCGGTGATTGTCTGTCCGGTGGGCGGCGCTGCAGTTTCAAAAGAGATCGGACGTATTATGGGTCAGGAAGTGGCAGAGGCAGCAAGAATGACGGCATTTGTTCACTGCGGCGGAGATTGCGAGAAGACACGCAGTGATTATGTTTATACCGGAGTGGAGGAATGTTCCATCATGCCATTCGTACCGGGAGGCGGATCAAAACGCTGTTCTTTTGGATGTATGGGATATGGTTCCTGCGTGAAGGCATGTAATTTTAATGCGATACATATCGTGAACGGTGTGGCTGTCGTGGACCGAGAGGCGTGTAAGGCATGCGGCGCCTGTGTTAAAGTCTGTCCCAACCATCTGATAGAATTGATTCCTTATGAGAATGCAGATTATCATGTGATCTGTTCCTCAAAGGAAAAAGGAAAAGCCGTTATGGATGCCTGCGATATTGGATGTATCGGCTGTAAGAAATGTGAGAAAAATTGTCCGTCCAATGCGATTAAGGTGGAGGATAATGTGGCACGTATCGATTACGCTTTGTGCAGCAATTGCGGGGCTTGTAAGGAAAATTGTCCTAGGGGATGCATTCTTTAGGGTGGCTTCCTAGGAGGGGAGTTAGGGTGGACGCAGAGCAATGCAGGCATTTACTGTCTGGGAGCTGGGCGGGTTTAGACCTTAACAAGTTCTAAAACAAAAGAGATGCTGGTTTTACAGAATCAGGGTAATTCATCGAAAAAACTGATACTTTTCCGATGAATTACTTTTCAAAATCTGGTGTAGTACACTAAATTTTGTCTGTGAAATCAGCGTCTCTTTCATTTAAGAACTTGTAACAGGTCTGCAGATGCCCAAATCCAGACGGTAAATGCCTGCATCGCTTTGTTGTCTGCTGAAAGGGAGGGGAGTGCAGATGAAAGGAATTGGTTTTGGAATGTGATGTAGTGAAATATAAGAATTGTCGAATAATGTAATATTTGGGCGAAATATGCGATTGATTTTTGTTGATTATACAAAATAGCAATTATATAATGTATATGGGTGTCAAAATGGCAACTTTATTGAAGGGAATCTTCTGTCCTGAATCATGAAAATCAAATAGCTGTCTGTATGATTTTCTATGATAGTGGGAATAGGCGGTTGCGAAATTTTTCGAGAGTTGATTTAGGATTCGTTCTCACTCTGACATCTGGAGAGTTTCGCAATCGCTTGGATGGTAGGAATGGTGAAAAGATGCAGAAATATAGAAAAATGCGGAAAAGAAAGATAAATGTTATCGATATACTTTTGTCCTAAGTCACGACATTGAGAGAGATTACAATATTTACGGCGCGATTTATATAGAAAAAAGAAGCAGTAAAGCTTTCACGGATTCAAATACTGTGATTTATGGGCACAACATGCGTGATGGCACGATGTTCACTTTCCTGAAGAAATTTACGGAGAAAGACTTTTTTAAAGAACACAATAGTTTCACGATTTATTTGCAGGAAGAGGCAATAGAGTATAAGATTGTTGCAGTATACTGATGTCCAACAGAATATCTGCTGACGGCTTTTGATTTTGGTACCTCGGAAGGGGCAGATATCTACGTTTAGAAAATCCACGGATTTGTACAAGATACGGGGGCTATCTGAGAGTGAAGATTTCGATACAGGTGCCGCTTGCAACACTTTCAACCTGTACACCAGATGATGTATCCATATGTTAGTTACCTAATACGGGGAATGTTTACAGACAAAAAAAGTAATATAAAAGAGGAGGGTGCACGAAAAGGAAGACGAGAGATTATTGAAATTATGCAAAAGAAAAGCGGTAGCAGTTTGATATTCTGGCTGTTTTCCTATGGATGCTGGCAGTGTCCTTTACTGCCACATGCGGCTGAACAATGGAGTTATAACCGGGAAATAGGGAGGCTACATCTGATCCTGGAGCTGACCATGGAAACTGTAGGGATTGCCGAGACAGTGTGGATGATGAAAGAAGCGGGAAAAGCAGACATAACTTTAGTAGCTAAAACTAAACGTATAAGAAATTTCGTCCAGTTATAAGACATTTTATTTAAAAATCTGTAATACGTATTCTTTAATTTTTTTGTAATATTAGAATTTCGAAACAATTTTCCGAGATGAAGTTCTTTTATTGCTTAAAAAATGATTTTGAGTATTTTCAAATGTCTTATTTGGGTAGAACATAAAATTAGCACCTGATCTTTTAGATTAATTGATTTCGTAGTTTTATTATACAAGAGATTAGATGCTGTTTTTATGTCAATACACCTATATATTTAGAAAATGTGCTTGAGTTTATAAGTAATTGCACCAATATGTTGGTGGGAAAGTTGAGCTTTTAATGTAAAGACTAATAAGAGAATGGAGGAGTATACATAAAGTAATTATGTATCACAATGAAATGCTAGAATTTATTACAGTGTTGCAGAAACCACAGAATCCAAGGCAGAAGAATCTTATAATGATTCCCTATAATTTACATACGGAATTTGGCGTAAAGGGTAACATGGAGGTGAACCTTAAAATCAATGGTACTGATTTTGAGGATGTTAAGTTGATACCAAGAGGGAATGGAAATTATGGATTTTTTATGACAAAGAAGATTCGGAAAGCAATAGGAGCTGATTATGGAGAGAAACTTCAGATATTTGTGTCCCAAATCAGTAAACCAAAGAAGAAAGAAGAAGTATTAGAAAAGCAGGATAAGAATTATCATAAAATTACAAGTGTAAAACTGGTGTTGCAGACAGATTTTGCTGTATGTGGACAAGCCTGCATTGCGATGCTTGCAGGCAAGGATATAGAAGCTGTCTGCAAGGAGCTGAATAATAAAAAATCAATGTCCACAGGCCAGATAATGGAGGGGTTGGATAAGTACAACATTCATCATGCTGAAAAAAATGTGAGACTGTCGAAAAGGAATCCAGTTATTCCAGATGTTGCAATTTTAACAGTTCATATGGAGACCTATACTCACTGGGTAGTATTTTATAAAGGGCATTATCTGGATCCTGAGTTTGGTTTAATCGAGAAAGAGTATACAAAGGGAAGAATAACATCTTACATAACAGTTTTTGAGGAATAAGCAAAAAGAGGAAGTATGAATGAGGAAACTAACAAAATATTTATACATAGTAGTGCTTGTCGTTTTGCTTTGCACTAGTAATTTAGTTGTAAATGTAGAAGGTAAAAAAAAGCTGGTGCTTGACACAGAACAGATAAGCCAGATTGAGAAAATTATAAAGAATAATATGGAAACCGGGCAGATTCCAGGAATGTCAATCGGAATTGTCAGGGAGGATGAAATTCTTTATCAAAAGAGTATGGGATATAGTGATGTTGAGAATAAAATAGAAGCAACCAACGAAACCCTATATGAACTAGCATCGAATAGTAAGCAGATAACGGCATTAGGAATTTTTGTTCTGCAAGGTGAAGGCAAGCTGGATATCAATGATAATGTAAGTGAGCATATACCGTGGTTTAGTATGAAGTATCAGGGGAAAGAACAGAATATAACGATAAAACAGCTTTTGAACTTTACATCAGGAATTTCTTTCAACGCAATTGAACAGGTTCAGGCAGGGGATTCGGAGCAGGCTCTCGAAGAACTGGTGAAAAGGGTAATGAGTACAGAATTAGCAGCTATGCCAGGAAGAGAATTTATTTATTCTACGGTTTCCTATGATGTCCTGGGGTTGGTAATACAATATGTTTCCAATATGAGCTATGAGGATTTTATACAGGAAAATATACTAGCTGAGTTCGATATGACACAGACTTATGCCAATCATGCGGATGCAGTAAAAGCAGGAATGATAGATGGATATAAACTGGGATTTTTAAAAGCAAGAAAATATGCTGCAGAAGAATATAGATGTAATACTCCAGCTGGCTATGTTGTTACCAATCTGAATGATATATGCAATTATCTGAAAGTAATTAATGGTTATTATGAGAATTGTTCCATTGATAAAGAAACATTGGACGCGTACAGGTCATTTTCCTGGGAGATTGGAAAAGAGGAAGTGATTGATAGCGGTGGTTCGAATCCAAGCTTTTCAACTGGTATCATACTCGTGCCAGAGGATAGTCTGGCTGTTGTTGTAATGGCGAACAGAGGAAGTACGGGAGACGGATATGTAGGAAGGACAGGAAAGGAAATAACCAGATTACTTTCAGGATGTATAAGCATTAATGTTGATTATGGAGACTTTGATTCTAATCTGGATCGATATTCTTCATATGGGGTAGGGATTTTTGGTGTATTCACTTTAATCGAATTGATAATGATAATTCGTTTTTTGATACAGATTAAGCAGAAAACGAAAGAGCATCGAAAAGGAGTGGTTGCAAAAACAATTCTTAGTGCTATTTTCCTAGGAATTAACAGTTTTATTATTTATGTGATTTATCGTGTCCCGGATATCATTTTTTATGGAGTATCATGGAATTTTATAAAAGTATGGGGACCTTATTCTGTTATTCCTGCTTTTGCATTATTAGCCAGTTTTATCGTACTTGTATCAATACATATAATGCTGAAAATATTTTTTAAAAAGAAATCACTATAAAAGATGGAGGATTAAAAGTGGATAATATTTTCGAAAGAATGGTATGGGTTTTTAAACGCAATATTGAAGATTTAGACGAATCAGTGGAGATAACAGAAGACACGATGTTAAACGAATTGGGAATTTCCTCAATTGAAATGATGAAGCTGTTAGTGTATATGGAAAATGAATTCGGAATTATGTTTGACGAAGATACATTGGTAGATGAAGATTTTGAAAGCGCTGGTGAACTTGCACAGTTTATCAGGAAGTTAGTACAAGAGAAAGAGAGCTGATAAAAAAGAGGTGGGGATAAATGTATTTGGTACAGGAAGCACAGGATTATCTGGAAAGTAAGGACTGCAGAATTGAGCAATTAAAAAAATTAAATGATAACATAGAGGAACCTATGTCTGACGAATGTATATGCGGCATTTTCATACCGGCACATAACGAGGCACATAACATAGAGCAGCTAATTGATTGCATTGAAAAGCAGGTATTTCCAACGCAAGACATTGGACCGCAGAACTTTGAAGTCTATATTGTTGAGAACAATTCAGAGGATGATACCAGAGCTATTGCATTGGAATATGTAAAGAAAAAGAAATGTCAGATTCCTATTCGGGTGTTGTCCGCAACTTTTGAGAAAAATGAGAAAGTAGTTGGGTCCGCAAGAAGGCTAGGAGCTGATTTTGTATTATATCGTCTAATAAACCGTAATAATAAGGAAGCCAATGAATTTTACATAGCAAGTTTAGACGCAGATAATCCAATTCCAGAGATGCACTTTTATAAGATAGTTAAGGCATTTCGTGAGAAAAATATAGATACCTTGTGTGGCTATAGTACATTTAGTCCAGATGTATTTGAAAAGGGAACGGAAATGCGTGCTATTGCAGATACGATACATACATATTATGAGGGATTACTTACAAGGAAGCCTTTAGCAGGGAAACTGACGGGACAGAATCATGCCTTTAAAGCACAGATGTATATGCAGATCGGAGGATATCCAAGATGGCAGACCGTGCATGATACTTTTATGGGAGTTGAAACCGAACGGTTGGGAGGAATCGTAGGGGGATTTGATTCCTATATTGTCCAGAATGCAAGAAGAATGCTGTTAAATCCTATTGAATTTATGACGGGACATGCGTGGGAAAAGGGAAAAATGGATTCTGAAGAAGTAAATACATTACTCCGTAATAAGAATAAGCTTTACGGAAAATATAATACAGAAGAGATAAAAATGGGGATTACATCATTTATTGATGATCGGGCAGCAGAATTATCCATGAGTGAGAAGCTGGACCTGCTAGAATCCATTGATAGTGAACGTTGTGATTTTTTGAAAGTGGCGGGCGAAAACCAGTTGGACCTTTCTATTCTGCCAGATGAGGAGATGTTTTGTGTTCCATGGATGACAAGTCTAGAACTGCGAAGTAAAAGTAGGAGGTCAGAGAAAGAAGCGCTTCTCGAAAAGGATCAGGAGAAGCTAGAAGAAACTTTGAGAGGGTTACGTTATGTATACGCAGGAAATTATGGATGCTTTAGAGCTGGTGAGGCTAAGGATGTTGCGGATATCGTAAGTATTGCAGTATGCAAAAGTGATAAGGAGTGGATTGCCTGGTTTGAGAAGAATAAGGAATATGTGTTATATAAGGAAAAGTTCTTTAATAAAAGGCGCTTTTTAAAGAGAATTGATTGGAACAATCTCAAGGAGCTAACGATGTGGGATCATGTACTTGTACTGAAAAAGGGCAGAAATCATATTCCAGATTATTTAAATGATTTTTTTGAAATTAGGTTTTATGACTGTATAGATGATCATTTTTCAATTGGAAATGATAAGATAGAACTGATTCTTGAGGATTTAAAGGAGCCCGTGGAAGAGCTAGGCAAGCCTGTTCTTTTAATAACCAATAATAGAATGCGTGAAAAAGAATTTGAAAATTTATATCAGGGAATGAACCAAGGGGAAAGGAAAAGATATCGTGCCTATGTGTGTTGCATAGCAAGATATCTTGCAGAAAAATTGAAGGCGGAGAAGGAAAATCATTCTGCAAAAGCAGAAGTGATGCATGAGGTCTTTGGATTTCTAACAGATAATTTTAAAGGTGAAAAACAGTACGCAGAGTATCAGGAGATGAAGGATTTTTTATATGCAGTATGGAATGAAAAAGAATCTGTACGAGTGTTAGATGCTATCAGTAGATTTTTAAGTCATGGAAAAATCATAACAACGGAGGAAGCTCATGAAAATTGCTAAAAATAGAATTGTAATTTTCGCACCGCATCAAGATGATGAAGTAATTGGATGCGGCGGTCTTATACAAAAATGCATAAAAGATAGAATTGAGGTTTATATACTATATGCTACAGAGGTAGCCAATAAGTTTGTAAAATATGACAATAATAAGCAGGAGTACATAAAGTACAGTGGATCGGAACGGACAAAAGAAATGTATGAGAGCTGCAGAATGCTGGGTGTAGAAACAACAAAGATTTCTTTTATATGTCCATCTGAGTACCACAATAACCTGTATAAATTTGATTTTGCAGAATTACTGAAAAAGGTTGAACAGAAGATAGTGGACATTAATCCAGATGCGATATTAATTCCAGCCGTTTCAACCAATCAGGACCATGAATATTATAATCACGTACTACGTTCAGCAGCAAGACCAGGATTCTACTGCGGCACTATGATTGAATATGAAGTCGAGAACGAGAATGATTTTAATCCGAATTATTTTGTAGCGATGTCAGAGGAAGAACTTGAAAATAAGATACATGCAGCAGAAGCATATCATACCCAGTACAGAGGCGGGCTTAGTAAACTCTCAGGAGATAGTATAAGGGGGACCGCGATTTTTCGCGGCTACCAAATCAGAGAAAAATATGCAGAAGCATTTAGGATTCTCCGCCTAGGAGATTAGGAAGAGAAAAAAATGGAGGAAAGCAACCGGTGGAAGATAAGCTGATTACTATACATCAACCAATGTTCCTGCCATACACAGGCTGTATTGCTAAAATACTTGCAGCAGATGAATTCACATTTTTAGATGATGTACAGTTTGCAGATGGGCAATTTCAGCATAGAAATAGAATACTGACGCGAGAAGGTATCAAGTGGATAACGGTACCGTTAAAAAGTCCAAGATATAAAGTGAATCTACAGGATATTCGAATATCTTACCAAACGCTTTGGAAACAAAAGATGCTGACTGCCATTCAGTATGCCTATACTAGGGCAGAATACTATGATGAGGTAATGCCTGTAGTAAAAGAAATTTTGCAGGAAGATTTTGAGTTCCTAACGGAACTAAGTATTTTTTCTACAGAGAAGATTTTAAAATATTTTGGATATGATAAGCCTACTTTGCGAAGCTCCAATATGAGAGGGAAACCAGATGACAGGATGGACCGTATTATCTATATTACAAAATATATGAACGGCTCTACATATCTTTCAGGTGATGGTGCAAAGTGTTATATGGATGTTGAATATTTTCGTAGTTGTGGAGTTAATGTAGAATTTCAGAATTATGAGTGCCGGGAATATCCTCAGGTCTGGGGAGAAGAATTTGTGCCATATATGTCGATTCTTGATTATATGATGAATATGGGAAATGACGTATCACTCTTATTAGGGGCGGAAAAAGTATGCAAAACAGGGAAATACAGGAATATTTAAACCAAAGTGAACGGAAGCTGCAATGTCTCAAATACTATAATGACTTAATAGGAACGCCGATGAAAGAGGATTGCGTCCTAAGCCTAGTATTGCCCGCACATAATGAATCAGAGAATATTATTAAGTGCATACAGGCAGCAGAAAGACAGAATCCACTGAAGGGACCGAATGGTCTGTTGTATCCATATGAAGTACTGATTGTAGTGAATAATTCTGATGATGACACCTATAGTAAGGCGAAAGAGTATCTGGAAAAATCAACCAGCAAGGTGCCGGTCTATGTTGTGAATATCAACTTTGATGAGGGGGAAAGAGGCGTAGGAAGCGCAAGAAGGTTTGGAACGGATCTGGAATTGTACCGTATGTATCTGAGGGAGGCAGGTGCAATAAAGGAATGCTACTTTGTGGGGGGAGATGCGGATGAACAGATTCCACAGAATCACTTAGAATGCATTGTAAACACCTTCCGTGAGAGCCAGGCAGATCTGTTATTAGGTGAGTTTGGATACAACTATGAGGCATTTCCAAAGGTTTCTGAAATGTATGCATTGTTTAAAGCGGTACAGGAATACCGCTGTCAAAACAGGTTATACAAAGAACTATTTGGAGGAAACCACGCATTAACAGCAGAGCTATATATGAAGGTTGGAGGGTATGCGAACAAGTTAGTAGGGGAAGATACCTATTTATTACAGTGCGCAACGAAGTGTGGTGCAAAAACAGCACCGCTTCCTAGCGAAGTAATAGATAATCCGCGTAGAATGCTCATAAATCCGCTTGAATACCTTACTCATGAAGCGTGGGATGAAAAAGTTTTTCTGGAGAGACAGAAAGACATAAGAGGTTGTATGGTCAACAGTTATCAATATAAGGATGAAGAGATCCGGGGAGCACTAACTCTTTTTGTTGATGAATGGGCTATTCGATACTCATTAAACCACAAACAGAATATTCAAGAGGTTGTGGAACGGAAAAGAAACGAATTGATAGATGCGATGGAAAGGAATGCAGTCCGTAAGGAGCTGTTTATCAGGAATGATCTGTTTTACGAGCATCACATTATCAATTATAAAATTATGCGTAAGTTCATGCCTATAGAGAAAAGATACCAGTTACTTGTTAAGGAAAGGACTGGTTTAGAATTATTTTGTAAAGAAACGGGCGCAGTGCCCATGGGAGATTTTGCAGAATGGATTCAGAATGCGTACGATTCAGGTAAGAAAATTCCATTAATACCAGAGGTAAAAGTATATGTGGATCAATTGGAATATTTCCTCGAACATCTGCATTTGCAAGGATATGAACTATTCCAAAAGAAAAAAATTGGAAATCACAGCTTTTTAAAGAAGATGTCGCTTCAGGAAGTTTCTTTAGAAATTATGGACAGTATATTATGGCTGGTTAAAGTAAATCAACAGGGGACTATAGTTTATCAGGAAGAATCATTAGGCAGAATCGGGTTGGCTGTTGTGAAGCGTGAAATCACATAGTATGAAGAGGAGAGTGATTAACATGAATAAGTATAGTTTTATTTTCCCAGGACAGGGAGTTCAGTACAAGGGAATGGGCAAAACACTTTATGATGCATATCCAGTATTCCGGCAGACCTTTGAGGAAGCTGGGGATGTATTACATAAAGACTTTGGAGAGTTGTGTTTCAATGGAAGAATATCAGAATTGAATAAAATTGAGAATTCTCTTCTTGCAATACTAATTACAAGCATAGCATCATTCCGTGTATTTTCCGGACAGAACAAAGTAAGCCCGGAATTCCTAGCAGGACATAGTTTAGGTGAGTACTCAGCATTAGTAGCAAGCGAGGTACTGGACTTTAAGGATGCATTACTTCTTGTGAAGAAAAGAAGTGAACTTGCTTTAAGAAAAAACGAACAAGGAGCCATGGCAATTGTAGAGGGCATAAACAAAGAAATTATTAGGAATGTCTGTTCAGAGATTTCAGGAAGTGAAGGAACGGTTTCTATCGCATGTTACAATTCACCTAGGCAGGTGGTCGTCTGTGGAGATAAAAGCGCCGTGTTAAAGGCGGAAAAACAATTAAGTCTTCTGGATGCCTCTGTAACGCCTATGTTGTCAAGTCCGCCATTTCATTGTAGCTTGTTAAAGGAAGAAGCCGAAGAGTTTAGGGACTATTTAGACACCTTTATTTTCGGAAAGCCAAAATGGAACATTATCTCAAATGTCACAGCAGTACCGGCGAAAGATGGTGAGGAGATTAAGCGAAATCTGGCATTGCAGATGATGATGCCAGTACAGTGGGAAGAGACATTGAATGTTATGGCTGAAAACCAAGTCGATACGCTTGTCGAATTTGGGACAAAGACAATTTTGAAGAATTTGGCAGAGGATAGCAGAAAGCAATTCAGTAATTATTCCTTCTGTCAAAAAGAAGATCAGAAAAAATTACAGGAGCTGTTTGGAAAGCAAGAAGTCGGAAAAAAAAATGAGCAGAGGCAGACGCTTCACAAAGCTTCATTTTTAGGACGCTGTCTTGCGATTGCTGTCTGCACCCAAAATTTTAACTGGAATAATGAAGAGTATGAGCTGGGTGCAGAAAGGCCATATAAAAAAATAGAAGCATTACAGCAATCTCTTGAAGCACAGCAGGTATTGCCTGACATAAATCAGATGGAAGAGGCTATGCTGCTATTGCATCAGATTATGGTTACCAAAAAGGCAGGTAGAGAAGAAGTGGAACGGCGTTTTCTTCAGTTAATGGAGGAAACCGAAACGGAGGGAATGTTAAGCGAATTTGTAAAGGAACATATTCTCAAGGACAATAAGGTGGAACTATGTTGAATCATGAAAAACTAGATAGTAATAATGTTGAAGATGTAATGGTATTGACGGAAATGCAGAAAAGCATGTTGTATCATTATGTGGCAGACATACATACTACAGATTACTTTGAGCAGACAAGTTATGACCTGACTGGAAAACTGGATATGGATGCATTAATAAAATGCTGGAACGAAGTAGCCAAGGAGAATGAGATGCTTCGTACTGTATTTCGATGGATAGGAATCCGGATGCCAGTTCAGGTAACGCTGAAAAGCATGGACATTCCTGTTTTACTGGATGACTTTTCCCATGTACCAGTGGAAGAAAGACAGAAGAAGCTGCTGGAAATTATGAAACGGGAACGGCAGAAGGGTATTGATTTAGCGAAGCACCCATTCTGGGTTAATTTTCTTAATTGGGATGTGGAATACAGTATCATGATTATTAATTGCCATCATATAATTACGGATGGCTGGAGTAACGCCATTTTATTGAATGAATTTTTTAGACAATATTTAAAGCTTACAGGTGAAGAACAGCCGTCGATAATAAGAAAAGGCAAGTACAAAGAATATGTAAAATGGATGGTTGAAAGAGATAAAGAAGAGGAAAAGAGTTTCTGGAGAAACTGTCTGCAGGGATATCTGTCGCAACAAGCAGCTGGCAGGCAGAAAAGTGGAAAACAATCCAAGGTGAGATATTCCATTCCTTTAGCGGAAGAGCAGCGAAAACAGTTATACCGTTTTGCAGAAGAAAAAGAAATTACACTGTCCTGTCTTTTGTATTCAGCCTGGGCATTATTGATACATCTGGTAGAAAAGACAGATGATATTGTATTTGGCACAACGGTTTCTGGCCGTCCACCTGAAGTCGAAAATGTTGACACGGTGTTAGGGCTATTTATCAATACGGTGTTCATGAGAGTGTCATTTTATGAAAACCAGACGATTGCTGATCTGCTTGAAAAGAATAGTGAATTTATGTTGAATCGGAGAGAATTCGAGTATGCATCTATTTCTGAAATAAGTGATTATTGTGGAAACCTATCCCTTCAAGAACTTTTAAAATATGTTGTAGTAATACAGAATTATCCAGTATCCAAGGAGTTGTTAACCGGTACCGGTTTAGTCAAGATAGAGTTAAACGAGCGCTTTTATAAATCAGAAGTGGAGATGCTGCTGGGAATCAGGGTGTTTAATGAGATTATTTTTGATTTTGATTATAATTCTTCTGTATTTTCGGATATTGAGGTAGAGAGGTTGGCGGATGATTACATATCGATTCTTTCACAGATTACTGCAACCGATTCTATGGAAGTCGATACGAAACCACTGAGTGAAATACAGATAACTGGGACTTATTTTACGAAAAATGAAGAAAATGCAGTCTTTAATGATATCGTGGATTTGGAGAGTGTTGATTTTGATTAAATATTTTACAATTCCTGCTGATTTCAAGAAGGAAACCATTTTGAAATATGCAGAAATTAACAAAAAAAATGATCAAGTAAAAATTATTGAAACATATGGGCAGATGACGGAGACCGAGTTACAGAATTCCGGTAGAGTAACAGAGGTTCTGCCCGATGTCAGCAAAGCAATGTTTCAAGAATACGTTGCATATTCCGTTAAAAATGGGATTAATTTTAATTATACAATTAATCCAGCTTGTCTGGGAAATATAGAATTTACAAGGGATGGGTTAGAGAAGATAAGACATTTTCTATATGAGCTGTATGACATGGAAGTTAGATGGCTTACCGTTACATCGCCTGCCGTTATGGAGATTGTAAATTCATTGGATGTAAAGTTCCATATGAAAACTTCTGCAATCTGTGAAATAACTGCACCATATAAAGCAAAGTTCTACCGGCAGCTAGGTGCAGAAAGAGTAGTGGTAGACCCCGATATAACAAGAGACTTTGACAGGCTCGAACGTATCGGAAAAGCTTTTGGTGACGGAGTTGAAATTATAGTAAATAATGTCTGTTACAAAAATTGTCCATATAAAATGTTCCATTATAATCATGAGGCACATTGTACAAGTACAAATTCGCAGGATATAAAGGATTTTTACTCTAATCGGTGTTCTCTGCAGAAGGCTCAGAAACCGGAACATTTCATTCGCCTTAATTTTATAAGGCCAGAAGATTTAAAATTTTATATGGATTCTGGAATTCATTATTTCAAGTTTCAAGGAAGACAAAACATTGTAACTGGAGATATACAAAGAGTATTAGATGCGTACATAAATGAAGAATATGAAGGAAATTTGTTAGATTTAATAACGTTATTCAGCTCTTACAATTCTTTTCAGCCATACATTGAAAATAGAGAATTAGATGGATTTGTTGAAAAATTTTATAAGAATCGCAGTTTCTGCAAAGATGGCTGTCAAGAGTGCGGATATTGTGTAAGCTATGCGAAAAAGTCTATGGATTATGAAGAAGTGGAAAAATTGAATCAGTCGGCTAGAAACTTCTTTGAAAGCATTGATGGATATAAGGGGTATTTTCGGGAAGTAAAACAAAATACAGGCGATAAAGAAGAATTAGAAAAGTATGAAGCAAAATTTGCAGACTTTGACTAAGAAGGGAAAAGGTGATGTAGTATGGAGTTGCTTAATGTGCCAGCGGATTTTTCGAATAAAACAATAGAAAGATATGCAGAGCTAAATGAAAAATATGAAAATGGAAAAGTATATGAAACTTATGGACAAATCACCATAGGAAATAAAATTGGCTCAGGCAGGGCATATGATCTGATTCCAAATGTAGATTTAGAACATATGAAACAATACATAGCTTTTTCCAAGGAAAATGGAATCGGGTTTAACTATACACTCAATACAACATGTATGTCTAATATGGAGTTTACAAAAAGTGGTATGAAAGAAATACTGCTTTTCCTTGATCGCTTATACGAAGCGGGAGTCCGTTCTTTAACTGTTACACTCCCGTCTGTTATGGAAATCATCCGTTTGAAAGGATTTGATTTTGAAATCAAAGCATCAACAGTCTGTCAAATAATCAATCCTAATAAAGCAATGTTGTATAAAGACCTTGGAGTGGACAAGATTGTGTTAGATGAAACGATTAACCGTGATTTTGATACCATAAAGCGGATCCGTAATGCATTCGGTGAAAATGTGGAATTAATTACGAATGTAATTTGTCATAAAAATTGCATATATGAAATGTTCCATCACAACCAGACATCACATGATAGCGGAATTCAGTCAAAGAATGGAAGTGCAACCTATTATTCTCATAGATGTATGATGAACAGATGTAAACATGTTAATAATCTTCTGAAGATGAGTTGGATAAGACCAGAAGATATGAAATATTATGAGGAGATTGGAATCAAATATTATAAATTACAAGGTCGGCAGGCAGTAATGAACGGAGATCCAGTCCGTGCAGCAGAAGCTTATCTATCTAAAAGCTTTGAAGGTAATCTGATGGATTTGTTAGATATGTTTGCACCAACCAATTCCTTTCAAGTCTATATCGATAATAAGAAAATTGATAATTTCCTTGAACCATTTAGAAAGATACCTAACTTCTGTAAAAATGACTGTACAAGCTGTAACTATTGCGATGAGTTTGTTAAGAAGTGTACAGATGTAGAAAAGACAAGAGAAGTCTTTGATCTGGCATTAAAATTTTATTCGGAATACGACGAGTACAGGAAAAGTATTTTAGAAACCAATGTAGGAGATAAAGTGGAGGAGGAAGAACATAGTGTTCTCGAAGACTTTAATTTTGACTAATTACGTGTAGGAAACTTTAAGGGGTAAGCTTAGAAAACTACAATTAGGAGGAGTTATGTTACAGACAAAACAAGAACGGTTCTGGGAGAGGAAGTTAGCTCATATAGAAGCAGTTAATCTGTATCAGGAGCAGAGTACAGGTGCACAATGGAAAGAAAACAAAATGAACGTATTCTTGAAAAAGGAAACTGCAGATCAGATTATGAAGCTGTGTAAAAACAATGAATTTCTAATTTACGTATTTTTTGTTTCTGCATTTGAATGTTTTGCTAGAAAGCATTCAAGTCAAGAATTAATTACGGTCGGAACTCCTATTTATAGAGAATCTGATAGTGCTACAGGGGTTAAGAGAATATTACCTGTTTCCTGCATGGTAGATGGAGGAAAAACTTTTAAGGAAGTTTTGGCCGAAACAAGAACAGATTTAATTACGTCATATAAATATCAGAATGCAGATATTACAGAATTTATCTCAGATGAGCTGTTAGAACAGGTGGCACAAAAGTATGTAATTTACATGGAAGGCTTGCATAAGAAAGAAGACTATGATTCTTTCGTACATTCTCCAAAAAACAGTATTGTAATGGAAATCTTAAAAAAAGATAGCTTAGGTGTGAACCTTACATTTAATGAGACAGAATTTGAGCAAAGCTTTATCAGTCAGATAGCAGAAAATCTAAATTATATGATTGACCAGATCGTGGCTGATTCAAACATTCTTGTAAAGGATATTGAGGTATCAACAGAAGAAAAAAGAAAATGCGTTGTAGAACAGTTTAACGCAGAATACCAGGAGGAAGATTACCATTCAGTGGCAGAGCTTTTTGAAGCAGTAGTAGAGAAAATGCCAGAAAATACGGCACTGTTGACTGCCGGAGGCGCTGTATCATATAGAGAATTGGATCAAAAGGCCAACTGTGTAAAAACATATTTGCATAAACAGGGTGTGCAAGCCAATGAAGTGGTTGCCGTCATTTTAGATTATTCTGATGAACTGATCGCAGCAATGCTTGGTACTTTAAAGGCGGGAGCTGCCTATTTACCAATTGATGTGAATTATGCAAAAAAACGAATTGAATATATGCTTGCAGATAGCAAAGCTTCCTGTATCATTTCCACAGAAGAAATGATTCGGCAGATGAATACCAAAGTACCAGTAATTGATGTGAATAAGATGGACTGGAATACACAGGAAGAACAAAAATTTGCCATAGAAGAAAACAGTCTGGCATATGTTGTTTATACATCCGGAACATCAGGAATGCCTAAAGGAGTCCAGATAACACATAGAGGCTTATCAAATCTGTTCCAGTGGCGGAATAAGGCATATGGAATGCGACCGGCAGATGTGGTGTTACAGCTCCTTTCTGTTTCCTTTGATGGATTTGGAACCAATTTATATTCTGCACTTTTAGCAGGCGGCAAGTTGATATTGCCGGATAGCAGAATGCGTGGTGATTTCCAATATATAAGAAATCTGATAAATGAACAGGGAGTAACGTGTTTTAGTACGGTTCCGGTTTTCTATCATGCCATACTAGAGTGTGCAGAAGATGAAGAGCTGAAAAGCCTTAGATATATTGTACTCGCGGGAGACAGAACTTCGGCTGATACGATATTGCTAAGTAGAGAAAAATGTCCAGGACTTCAATTAATTAATGAATACGGACCAACGGAAAATACGATTACATCAACCAGTAATATGGCATTAAAAGAAGACAAGGCAAATTGTATTGGAAAGCCAGTTAATAACTGCCATGTCTACATTTTGAACCAGGATCTTAATTTAGCAGGAAACTATACCCCAGGGGAAGTATATCTTGCGGGAAAGGGACTTTCCAATGGTTATATAGGCCTGCCTAAATTAAATTTTGAGAAGTTTAGAGAAATTACAGTTGCGGGAAAAACAGAAAAAATGTACCGGACAGGTGACATCTGTTACTGGGATGAGGGCGGAAACCTATTCTTTTTAGGTAGAGCAGATAATCAGATTAAAATGAGCGGATACCGGATTGAATTAGAAGAAATCGAACAAAACCTGTTAAAATATCAGGGCATCAAAGAAGCAGTAGTTATCTGTAAAAATGCAGGAAAGGAAAATGCATCCTTATGTGCATATTATGTGGCTGATAAAAAAGAAGAAACAGATGACATTGTAGAGTTCCTCCGAGCCATATTGCCGGAATATATGATTCCAAACCAGTTTATAGCGCTCGGAGATCTGCCCAAGAATATAAATGGCAAACTTGACAGAAGAGTTTTGGTGGAAAGAGAAGATGAATTTGTAAGCTCTCATAGCTTTGTTGAACCTGAAGGAGAGCTAGAGTTATTTATTGCTTCATTATTTCAGGAAGTTTTGAAGAGAGAGAGAGTTGGAAGTAAAGATGCTTTTTTCGCATTAGGCGGAAATAGTATTTTGCTTATGAAATTATATGATAAAATCAACAAAAGATATCCTGATGTGCTGAATCTTGTAGATTTATTTTCTTATGGAACTGTACAGAAGCTAGCTCATTTGATTGAAGTAAGAATGAAAGCGGATAATAAGCAGAGGATTGTATTGGAAGGAATGAAAGCAGCTAGCGAACTTTTAGCTGAAGGACTTGAAAGCAGCGGATATGAGCAGTTAGAAGCCGTCATTCCTAAAGAGAGTGCAAAACGGCTTAGTGAGATGGCGAAGCAATTAGCAGTTACTGAGAACGAGATTTTGGCAGGCTTTAGTATCTATATCTTGGCTAGCTGCTGTACAGACAGCACACATAGTTATGTGTATGCAGACAAAACAGATGAGGCGATTTACAAGATCAGATTAGATCTGGAAAAGATTCAGACACAGGAAAATCTGTTTTATCTAATGCAGAAACCGGAGTTAGGAGTCAGTGAAAAAATTGAAACTGGAAATAAGGCTTATGACATCCAGTGTAAGAGGCAACAAGATACAATGATTGTGTTCTGGGAAATGAAAAAGAAAAATACTTATCGCTTTCTAACATATTCGGATATTTATTTATCATTTATTACGGCGGATGATGAGACTTTTGTACAGTGTAAATATAATAGCAGCCGCATATCAGAAGAAAAATTGATGGAAATCCTTGCTATGATGATTAAGCTGTTAGAGGAGTTTGTTTCGAAAGAGGAAATTTAGCAGGAGGAAATCGGATGTTTGAGGGACTGGAAACATATTTAAGTCAAAGTACGAACAAGATCACGATAAGAAAACAAGATAAGACTGGGATTGCGGTTATCGGTATGTCTGTAAGAATGCCGGGGGCTGATTCAGTAGAAGAGTTCTGGGAAGAATTAAAAAACGGAAAAGACTGTATGGGGATATTGCCGAAACACAGGCAAAAAGATGCATTGGATTTTTGTAGAAGCAGAAAGTACGGTCCTAAAACAACCAAATTTGAAGAGGGGGGATTTTTGAATCAGATTGACCAGTTTGATTATGAATTTTTTGCTCTTTCTCCAAATGAAGCAAGATACATGTCACCTGCACAGCGGCTTTTTTTAGAGACAACTTGGGAAGCGATAGAGGATGCAGGTTATGCTGGAAAAAGAATTGACGGAAGTAATACAGGCGTATTTATTGGGTATTCAGGCCCGGATGATTATCGTGAACTGATTGAGGCAAAGGATGCAGATGCGCTGGCTCTGTACACAACGGGGAGCCTTCCACCAGTCATAGCGAGCAGAATCGCATATCTATTGAATCTAAGGGGGGCCAATATGGTTATTAATACCTTGTGTTCCTCTTCAATTGTTGCACTACATACTGCATGCCAGTATATTCGGGGCGGAGAGTGCGAGATGGCGGTTGCAGGGGGAGTACAATGTTACATACAGCCAACCCGTAGCTTTGAGCTCGAGGTAGTATCCGAAGACCGGACAACGAGAGCATTTGATGACTTCGCCAATGGATTTGGAGGAGGAGAAGCCATTGTTTCCTTGTTACTGAAGCCGTTATCTAAGGCATTGGAGGATAAGGATTATATACATGCTGTTATTCTTGGAAGTGCAGTAAATCAAGATGGAGCATCAAATGGAATGACAGCACCAAATCCATCGGCTCAGGCAGAGGTGATTGAGAGAGCATGGAGGAACGCAAATATTAATCCGGAATGTATTGAGTACGTAGAAGCACATGGTACAGGAACAAGATTAGGGGATCCCGCTGAAATACAGGGACTTAATATGGCATTTCAAAAATACACAAGCCGCAGGCAGTTTTGTGCAGTGGGTTCAGTAAAGACAAACATCGGCCATACAGATGCTTGCTCAGGACTGGCAGGACTGGTAAAAGCCATTTTGTCCCTAAAACATCAGTGTATTCTTCCGTCCTTGCATTTTCAAAAACCGAATTCCATTATTCCATTTACTGAATCTGCAGTTTATGTAAATGACCGGCTGAGAAAATGGGATTGCCGTGATAAAAGAACGTGTGGTGTTAGTTCGTTTGGATTTAGTGGAACAAACTGTCATGTTGTACTGCAGGAAGCTCCAGCTCAGAAAAAGGAAGAAAGTGAGCAGGCGAAAATCTTCTGTCTATCAGCGAAGTCTGAATCAGCGTTACTGCGTCTTGTTAAGAAGTATGCTGCTTATGATTACCAGGATTGTACGCTGGAAGAGGTATGCTATACCTTGGCTACAGGACGTGAACATTTTGCATGCAGGATTGCCTTGATTGCAGAGAATATAGCAGATCTAAAGCAAAAACTTATGAGAATCCAGCAGTGTGGAATAGAAAAGAAGCTACTGGGTGGAGAAAACTGTGATGCCAAGCTCCACAATATTGGTAAAGAATATTTACAAGGGAAGGATATTGACTGGAACACTGCTTACAAGGAATATGATATTCAGAAGGTTTCCCTGCCGCCTTATTCCTTTGAACCGTTAAGATGCTGGATAGAGGGGAATGGTGATAGCCAGGAGGGCGCTGAACGGTATTACGAATACAAGTGGATAGAACAGGAAAAGAATGAGCAGAAAAAGATAACATTAAAAGAAGGAAGTACCATTCTTGTCATACAAGAAGATAGAGGCATTGGAGAGGAAATCTGCAATCTATACAAGAATGATGGCTATCATGTGGTACAGGTTTTCTTAGGAAAAGCCTATGTGAAGGATGCAGCAGATAGGTATATAGTTGGGCCTTCGCAGCAGGATTACATGGCCTTGATGGATGAGATTTTCTATCAGAACATCACGCAGATTATACATATAGGGGCTGTAGAGGGAAAAGCGCATAAAGAAAATGGATTGTCAACAGATGAACTATGCCAGAAAGGTATATACAGTATGTTTTATCTGTTAAAAGCAATCAAAGAATATAAACTCGAAAACTTACAGATGGTTGTAGTAACTTCCGGTGTAAATGCCATAGAAGGGGAATGTGTATCCGATAATAGCTTGCCTGCAGCTATGTATGGATTGGCGAAGGTTGTAAATGTAGAAGAGTATAAGATAAAAGTTCGTGCAATTGATATAGAACCTGATATAGAAGCAGCCTTCCTTTATCAGGAGTTTACTACGGAATCGGATTTTTTCCTGACAGCTTACAGGAATGGAAAATGCTATGTAGAAGAACTGGCATTGCTGGATCAGGTAAAACCGGAAAGCCATGTGGAGATAAAGGAACAAGGCGTCTATGTAATCGCAGGCGGAACAGGCGCCATTGGCCTTGAATTTGCACAATATCTGTCACAGAGTGCCTTATGCAATATCATTTTGTTATGCAGGACAATGCCGCAGGATGAGAAATTAATAAAGCATATCCAGAATATTAGTAAGTATGCACAAGGTCTGGAAGTGCTGAATGTAGATATTACAAAGGAAGAAGATGTTAGGAAAGGAATTGGTTATATAACGGAAAAGTACGATAAAATTCATGGAATCATTAATTGTGCAGCCGTGGGAGTTGGTTGTGTGGGAACTCCTATCAGGGAACTGGATTTTTCGATATTCCGAAAAGTATTAATGCCTAAAGTGCATGGAACAAGATTATTATACCAGTATACTGCGGATAAAAATTTAGACTTTTTTGTATGTCTATCCTCTGCAATTACGCTAACAGGCGGCGAGGGTTCAGCCGGATATGTAGCAGGCAATTATTTTATGGAATCATTTGCTGCAGCTTGTGGCAATAAGGGTGGAAAGACCGTATCAATTAGTTACCCAGCCTGGCTTCGTTCTGTTTCCGTATTAGAACAGCATTTTGACGAGAGCACGCAGGTATTTGAATCGGTTGCGACAGAAGAAATTCTAGAAGCATTTCATACGGCAATTTCTTACCCGGGGCATAAAATTTTCCCAGGCAGATTAAATAAAAAGGGAAAAATTTTTGGATTAGGACAGTTATTGCCTTTCCGGCTAAGTGATACTGTATGGAAAAGCATTCAGCCGCTAGAAGAGGAAGCGGAACAGAAACAGGTTATAGAAAAAAAATATGAAGTAAAGATTGACGCTGGGGAAGAATTCTTATCTAGTCTGGAGACTGAAATTGTAGAAGTGTTTGCAGAAGTGTTAGGCTACCGAAATATCAGAGTATCAGATAACTTTTTCCAGATGGGGGGAGATTCCATCGTGGCAATGAAGATTATCAATCTTTTGAAAAAGAGACTGCAGGTTGAAATATCATTGGCAGAACTTGTAAATAGCGAAAATTTATTGTGTTTTGTAAGACAAGTCAGCCGGGAAAAGACAGCAAAACGCCAGGAGATAATTACTCAGGGCGAGAAGAAGGAATATTATGAGACCTCATTAGAACAGAGAAGGTTCTATCTGCTGAGCCAGAAAGAAAATATCGGCTGTACATATAATATGCCGGAAGTCCTTCTGCTTAGTGGAACGGTGAATCCAGAATATCTGGAAGGTATTTTCAAAAAAATGATCCAAAGGCATGAAAGCCTTCGAACTTCATTTGAAATGAGGAAAGGCAGTTGCGTGCAGATTGTCCACGATACCATTACTTTTTCAATGGAAATAGAAAATAGTGAGCAGGATAAGCTAGAAGAAGAAATCGAACGGTTTATCAGGCCGTTTGACCTGACGAAAGCACCTTTATTTCGTGCGAAGCTTATAGTGTTTGAACAGGAACAGTCGGCATTACTGATTGATTTGCACCATATCATTTCAGATGGCACATCCAAGAGCATTTTTATGCGGGATTTTATGGATTTATATAACGGAAAAGAGCTGAGTCCATTGGAAGTGCAGTATAAGGATTATGTACAGTGGTGTAAGAAAAATGTGAATGACGAAAAGTACCAGGAACAGAGAAAATACTGGCATTACATATGTTCGGGAGAGATTCCTGTTCTGGATTTGCCTACCGATTATAAACGTCCGGAAATCAGTTCATTTAGTGGAAGCGTTATTTATTATACAATCGACAGTGAATGCACAGACATGCTCAAAGAATTTGCTAAAGAAAAAAATGTAACGTTAAATATGGTATTACTGTGTGGATATTTTATTTTACTCAATAAGCTTACCGGCCAGAATGACATTATTGTTGGGACTGTCGCAGCAGGAAGGCGGATAAAGGAGGTGGAGAATGTCATTGGCGATTTCTTAAACTTTATGGCAATACGTTGTATCGTGGAAGAGGATTACCAGGTACAAGAGTTTTTAGAAGAAATAAAATCCCATGTTCTTTCGGCTTATGAGAATCAGGAGTATCCAATTGAGCAGGTAATAGATGAGCTAAATATCCAATGTGAGAAAAACAGAAGCTCATTATATGATACCATGTTCATTACACAGAACATCAAGATGCCAGACTATGAACTTAATGGGCTTAAAGTATCCCCTTATCATCTAAACAATAAGTATGCAAAACTTGATTTATCCATTGATGCGGAAGAAACCTGTCAGGGAATACAGCTTCGTGTGGAATATAAAGAAGATTTGTTTAGGAAAAAGACAATAGAAGATACGTATATGAAAAAATATTGTGAAATCCTAAAGCAGATGACAAAATATCCGGGACGACTCATCAGTGAGCTGATGGTAGAAGTGTCAACGGATGAAACAAGTGTGTTGGATGAACTGGAATTTGATTTCTAAGAGAATTCATATATACAATGAAAGGCGGTGATTTTATCAAAAAGCTAACAATTATGTTGCCACAAAAACTGGTGGACAAACTGAAGCAGATCAGCAGAAGCTCTCTATTAGGGATGTACGTGCTGTTTCTGACTGGAATCCGTTTTATTCAGAAAGAAATATTAAAGGACAGTAATTCGGAGATTGGCATGCCAGATTATCATGGAAAAGAAGAGACAGGAACAAGAAAATTTATCAATTCCATCGAAATCCCTTTAGATAGAGAAATGAGCTTTCAGGAATTCGTGAAAAATACAAAGAATAGCTTGCGTTGCGTCGCAAGAAAGGAAAAAGTGGGCGTAATTGTAGCAATGGAAGGCGTTCATGAAAAGGTCCAGATAGAAGAGAGCAAGTACCAGATAGGTTTTGCGTTCGATAAGTGTAAGGAGAGCTTTTCCTGTACGGTATCATTTCATGAGGAACAATATAGCAGACAGTTTATGGAAACGTTGCTTCAGATATTCATCTGCTATCTGGAACAAGTATCAGATAATACCTCAATCATGTTAAAGGATGTTGAATATGTTTCCAAGGAAGAGAAAGAAAAAATAGTTGAAGAGTTTAATCATACATTCGGTGACCGGGACAGGAAAGAAACACTTCAGTATTTTTTGGAAGATATGGAGAAAAAAATGCAGACTCAGGATGCATTAGTATTTCAGAAAAAAACGATGAGCTACAGCAGGCTAAACGAAAGGGCTAATCAGTTTGCATGGCGACTTCGGGAGTCTGGTGTAAAAAGAGATACGCTGGTTGGAATTATGCTGGAACGTTCCATGGAAATGGTGGTAGCAATGCTGGCTGTTTTAAAGGCTGGAGGTGCATTTCTTCCAATTGATGAAAAACTGCCTTACAACAGAATCTCATATATGCTATCAGATAGTGAAACGAAATTACTGATAACAGATAAGGCGCTTCCAGAAGAAATTGAATTTGAAGGAAAATGCTTTGATGTACTCGACGAAAGCACTTATACAGGGAAAACAGATAATCCTGAATTTGATTACGAATCACAGGATCTTGTTTACGTCATGTATACTTCGGGCACAACAGGAAAACCCAAAGCAGTTATGATTGAACAGCATAATATAGTGAACTTTATCCATGGAATGAGCCAGAAACTCTTAATTGAAGAACAGGCAAGTATCTTAAATATTACCACAATTTCATTTGATATCTTTATGTTAGAGATTTTCTGGGCTCTTGCAAAAGGACTGAGAGTTGTAATCTGTTCCACAAAGGAACAGGATAATCTAGAGATGGTATCAGATCTGATTGCAGATAATCATATTTCCATGATACAGACTACGCCATCCCGCTTAAAATACATGCTAAATGAACCAAAGCTAGGACAGGCAATAAAAGAGCTTTCTTTTATCTTGGCAGGCGGCGAAAGTTTTCCTGAAACATTAGCAGAAGCCTTGTTAACGAATACAAATGCAAGGGTATTCAATATGTATGGACCAACAGAGACAACGATCTGGTCCTGTATGAAAGAGATTACGTCCAAGGCTTCCATCACCATAGGAAAACCAATCTTGAATACAAGAGTATATATACTAGATGAGAATAAAAAAGTCCTTCCAATCGGCGTATCAGGAGAAATTTTCATTAGCGGGGAAGGCGTTGCACGTGGCTATATGAAGAATGAGCGTTTAACGCAGGAAAGATTTGTGCCTGATCCATTCCGTAAAGAATACAGGATGTACAGGACGGGCGATCAGGGAGCCTGGACCTCGGAAGGAGAAATCTGGTTTGAAGGGAGGTCAGACAATCAGATTAAACTTGGTGGCTATCGAATCGAATTGGGTGAGATAGAGAGTTTATGCGAAAAGCTTCCTTACATAAAACAAGCAGTAGCATTAGTGGAAAAGGATAAATCATCAGAACCAATCATCGCGGTATATCTGGAAGCAGAACATAAAGATGATATAGAGAAGGTGAAAGCATTTTTATTAGAGCAGCTGCCATACTATATGCTTCCGAAAAAATATAGTTTTGTTTCCAAAATGCCAATTGGTATTGGTGGGAAAATCAATCGCACATTACTTTCAAATGCAGAAATGGAAGATGTGATACATAAGCCGGCAAAAGACCAGACAGATGTAAAGCTTCTTGCAATGTGGAAAGAAATTCTTCAAGTAAATGAAGTGGGGATGGAAGACAGTTTCTTTGAACTGGGAGGTCATTCATTAAAGGTTATAAAACTGATTAACCAGGTGTACGAAGAATTCCATGTGAACCTACAATATAGAGAAGTGTTCCAGAATCCAACCCCTGAACTGCTGGCACTGTTTATTAAGAAGTCTGTTCAGGAAAAAAAGGAACGAATCCAGCCGGTACCAAGGAGTGAATGCTTTGCTGTCAACCGATTGCAAATGCGCATGCTTGTTTTATGGTATATGGCAAAGGATGAAATACAGTATAATATCCCAATTGCTTTTCAGGTTAGCAGAGCATTAGATAGAGAACGACTCGACCAGGCATTTCAGAAGGTTCTTGAGAAATATGAAATACTCCGGACTGGCTTTCTATTAGATGGTAAGGTACCAATGCAGAAAATATATTCCCATGTTGATGCAGGCATAAGTTATCGTCAGGTGGAGGCAGACCGGTTGCAGGAGGAAGCAGTTCGTTTGATACAGCCATTTGACTTAACGGTGCCGCCTCTGTTCCGAGTGGGAGTGTTGCAATATGAGAAGGGGAAGCAGGTAATTCTGTTTGATTTTCACCATATTGTCTGCGATGGAATATCAGCTTCTGTAATTATAAAAGACTTTATCCAGTATTATAACGGGCAGGCTATGGCCGAAAGCCAGCTGACCTATCAGGACTTTTCGGTATGGTATGAAAACAAAGTGGAGAGCATGGAAACGGCAGAGAATGACTGGATAAAACAATTTGAAGGAACGGTTCCAAGATTAAGTTTTTTATCAGATGGCAGGAGGCAGACAGATAGAAAACAAAAGGGAAAACAGTATGAATTCAGTATATCGTTTGAGCAGATAAGGGAGATCATGCAAAAGACGGCAGCATATCAGGCTACGGAATATATCTGTTTTCTTGCAGCATTTCATATTCTGCTTTCAAAATATGCAGAACAGGAAGATATTATCGTTGGAATTCCTGTTACACTGAATGAAAGTGAGGAACTGAAAAATGTACCTGGCATGTATGTAAATACAGTTCCGGTATGGAGCCGGATAGAGCCGGAAGATACCATTCAGGAAGTAATTAATAAGGTAAAGGAAGCTTTCTTTGCTTCCATGGATAACAAATATATTCCATTTGATGAACTGGTAAAACGCAGCCACGCAGATAGAGGAAATAGAAGGAATCCGTTATTTGATATTATGTTTTCCTATCAGGAAAATGATGAGTATGATGCGGTATTGCAGAATACAGAAATGAAGCGGTATCTGTTGCAAAGCAATGTTGCCAAATTCGATTTATCTTTCCAGGCAGTACGTTTTCCAGAGGAAGTATCCATCTGTATAGAATATGATACCTCTTTGTTTGAAGAAGGAATGATAGAACGGTTTGCATGCTATTACCAGAATGTATTGCATTGCGTTATGGAAAATGGACAATCTAAGGTAAAGGAAATTTCCATAGTAGGTACAGAAGAAGAGACAAAGCTTCTAGAGAAATACAATGCTACCGTAACCGAATATCCGTCAGAAGAAACTCTAGCAAGCATATTTACGGCAAAAGCCTCTAAGGATCCAGATAAGATTGCTGTCATTATGGATGGGACAGGGGCAGAACTTAGTTATGGTGATTTTCTAGAGCGGGCCGACAAGATTGCCAGATATCTGAGAAAGGAAGGTTTGAAACGGGAGGAAACAGTTGCCGTAACCTCCCGAAGATCCTTTGCTATGTTAATAGCAATCATGGGAATCTTAAAGGCAGGTGGAGCCTATGTACCCGTGAATCTGGATTTTCCAAAGGAAAGAATTCACTATATGTTAGAGGATAGCGGGACAAAGCTGCTTCTGGTAGAAGGGGCGGAACAACAGCTTTCTTTCGAAAATGTGAAAACGGTCAAAATACAGGATGTACTGGAAGGGCAAGACTATGGGGAGGTAGAACCAGAACCAGTAAGCCCGGACAATCTGGTTTATGTTATGTATACTTCGGGGTCTACAGGAAGACCAAAAGGAGTAATGATTGAACATCGTTCTGCAATAAACAGAGTTGCCTATTCGGAGAAGGTTTACCCACTTAAGGAAGATGATGTAATATTGCAAAAGACAACCACCACATTTGACGTATCAGTATGGGAATTGTTTTGGCATACATTTTCCAAAGCAAAAGTATGCCTGCTAAAACATGGTGGAGAAAGAAATCCAGAAGAAATTGTCGAATGCGTGGAGAAAAACAGAGTCACAATTATACACTTTGTACCGTCCATGCTTGCAGTATTTTTGGAATATGTGGAACAGATGAGAGCAACACAACGATTAAAGAGCTTAAGACTTGTATTCGCGAGCGGAGAAGCATTAAAGCCAGAACAGGTAGATAATTTCTACAGGATATTAGGAGAACATGCTACGCTAGTAAACATGTATGGACCTACGGAGGCAGCAGTGGAAGTAACGCGTTATGAATGCAAGGCAGGAACAAAAACTGTGCCAATTGGAAAACCAATATCAAATACAAGGCTTTATATTGTTGGAAAGGACGGAAAAATAAGACCAGAGGGAGTGGAAGGGGAACTCTGGATATCGGGAGCCGGAGTTGCAAGAGGTTATCTGAATAACGAGGAACTTACGAAAGAAAAATTTATCGAAGATCCATTTGTGAAAGGGTTAAGAGTGTATAAGACTGGAGACCGTGCAAGATGGAACAAGGATGGAGAGATAGAATATCTGGGACGTCAGGATAGCCAGGTTAAAATAAGGGGAAACAGGATAGAACTCTCGGAAGTAGAACAATGTCTGAGAGAATGCCGTGGAATCAAGGAAGCTACAGTAATCTACAAAGAGCAGGATGGAGAAAAAAGGTTATATGCTTATGTGACATCCGAAGAAGAGATGAAAGGGAAGGAAATTAAGGAAGAAATAAGAAAGTTCCTTCCCAATTATATGGTGCCGCATAGAATCCAGAAAATTGTGAGTATGCCTGTTACAGATAACGGAAAACTAGACAGAAAGGCATTAGATGCCATCAAGGAAACAAAAGAAGAAGTGGAACATGAGGAAGTAGTTGGAGAGATAGAACAGCAGCTAGGAGAGATTTGGCATGAAATTTTAGGACCAGAGCCATTTGGAATAACAGATAATTTCTTCGATGTGGGTGGTAATTCCATATTGCTGATTAAGCTTTTTAACAGGATGGAAAAAGAGTTTCCAGGAGTATTTCAATTCACAGAGCTGTTTGGTATTTCCAGTATTTTAGGGATGGCTTCCAAGATAAGAGAACGAAGAATGGAAGATGAAGGATTACGAAAATTTTCCAAAGTTATATTAAAAGAATTTTATCGAATCAATGGAAGTAAGAGCCTAGGACCTTATGGGAAACTTCAGTTTTCATTCAATGAAAACATGGTCAGAAGGCTGAATATTCTATCAATGCAGTATGAAATCACGGCGTATGATATTATGTATATCCTATATTTACAGGCGATTGCAACAGCAACGAGCAGCCCTGTTTTTACTATGTGCAAACTGGAGCTTGCAAGTGGCAAGGCAGTGGCTGAAGATGTTGAAACAAAAGAATACATAGATGTGGGGAATGGTATTGCAAAATACAAGGAAATAGGCCGGAAGTTCTATCTGGTGTCGGCATTTGAACACAGTAACTCCATAAAAGGAAAACAAAAGGACGAAGGAATTCAAACCATTTTCTATACCAAGAGAAGACTTCAAGGTCAGACAGAGCTACTCAATAGTTTTGATCTGGCAGTAAACCTGAACCTTACCAAGAACGGAGGAAGTGTGCAGTTTATCTATAAGACGAAAAACTTAAGTAATGCAGGTGCTACGAAGCTAATGAATCTGTATATCACAATGATTAATGGATTTTTAGAAATGGAATAAAGGAGGACATTAAGATGAAAAAGTTTGCAGTTGTATTTCCGGGACAGGGTTCCCAGTATGTTGGCATGGGAAAAGAGTTATATGATAATTTCAGCATCGCAAGACAGACTTTTGAAGAAGCTTCAGATGCGCTTGGAATGAGTGTTGAAGAATTGTGTTTTGAAAATGATGAGCAGGCATTGACCATGACAGAAAATTGTCAGCCAGCCATTTTAACAGTCAGCACCGCAATGTACCAGGTGTTTCAAACTGAATACAAATGTGTACCCTTCTATGCAGCAGGACATAGTTTAGGAGAATATACAGCACTGGTAATCAGCGGTGCATTAGCATTTTCTGATGCAGTTAAAATTGTGAGAAGCAGAGGAAGGTTCATGCAGGAAGCAAGTACGCAGGATAATTTAATGGCAGCAGTAAGCGGGCTTTACAGTGATATTGTCGTAGAAGAATGCCGGAAGGTTTCTGTGGACAATAAAGTTGTTGTAGTATCGAATTTTAACTCTCCACAGCAGTCAACGATCTCAGGGGATAAAAGTGCCGTAGAAGCGGTAGTAAAAAATCTGGAGGCTATTGGAGCAACATCTACTGTACTGAAGGTAAGTGCTCCATTCCATTCCCCATTTATGCAGTCAGCAGCAGAAAAATTAAAAGCAGAATTAGAGAAATATAAGTTCGGTGATATGAGGAAATGCCAGGTGGTTTCTAATGTGACTGGCAAGCCATATGAATCCAGTGCAAGTATTATTGATAACCTGACCTTGCAGATGACAAAACCAGTGCAATGGGTAAATACATTACGTTTTCTTGAAAGTGAAGGTGTTTTGGCATATCTGGAATTTGGACCAAAGCATGTTATGAAAAATCTTGTGAAACGTACCATCACAAATGTAAGTACATATTCTTATGATGAGGAAGAAGATAAGAAAAAATTAAAGGAAGAGTTCCAGCCAGCACAGGATAAACTTAGATTCATTTCCAAATGCATGGCGATTGCTGTATGTACTAGAAATAACAGCGACGATGAGGAAGCATACGAAAAAGGAGTGATTTTTCCATACCGAAAGGTTAAGGAAATGTATGAGGAGCTAGAAGCAAAAAGAGAACAACCTACATTTGAGCAGGCAAAGGAAGCGCTTGAAATGCTGAAATCGGTGTTCCGGACCAAACAGACCGAGCTAAAGGAGCAGGAAGAGAGATGGAAGGAATTATATAATGAAGTAGGTTATCAGTTTGATTTTGATATTTTTTCCGCATTTCGTTAGGAACACAGAGCGGGAGGGAGAAATGAAAAAATTTCTGAATCAGGTGAAGGTTGTTGAAGAGAAACATACTTATCTCGATATAAACTGTTTTGAAAAACCAATCTGCATTTTGTTGGATAATATAGGGACAGGATATTCAGATGTTTTTTTCCTGTACCTAAAGATTATAGAGTGCTACGATATCAAAACATTTCAGGAAGAAGTGCTTAGTAACTTCTTTATTACGATGAAATATATTTTGAGTGATAAACTCCATTTGGCAATCAGTGTATTTGAACAGCCAGATAACCTCCACAAGACTATTATGGAGCAGATTAATGAAGGAAAACCCGTTATGCTGGGGGGAAATTTAAAATACTTGTTTTACTCTAAGTATTACATGGAACAGGACTATGCACATCTGTTTCTCATAAAGGGTTATGATGCAGAAAAACAGATTTACTATATTCTGGATGATAAACAGCGAACAGACGAAAAGTGTGATGAGTTTATCCTTCCATTTCAGGAAATAGAAAAATTATATAACGGCTATTTGGAAAAGGAAAATGGTGCAGTACTCTGGGCGATGGATATGAACCCGAAAGTAAAAAATCTGGATACGGGGGCTAACCTGAAGGAGTGTTTGAAGATACTTCTTGATAATGCGGGAAAGGAAGCTATTAAGGAAGTGATACTTTGCAGGGAAATTGAAAAGGCAGTCAATGATAATGATGTGGACGAAGGACTGGAACTGTGTTCAATATTTGGAAACTGCACCAATTATAAACAGCTGTTGTATCAGGAGGTCACTAAGCTGTATCAGAAGAATTTTGAAGCTGGAAAATATGAGACGGAGCTTGCTGAGGCCGCGGATATGGTGGTAAACGAATGGCGGGCCGTATTCAAACTGTGTACAGCAGGGGTTTACCGTTGCAAGCAGATTAACATGAAGGAACGTATACAGACAGCACTTCAAGGTGAAGAGCAGATAAGAAATGTATTTCAAAAGATTATACAGGAATAATGATAGAAGATCAGATCCTTGGCATCTTAGAAAATAGTAAGGAGCGCAGAGAAAATGAGTTTTATTGACTATGTTGAAGACGATGCATGTGTGATAGAAAAAAATAGTGGGAGCATTGCAGTTATCGGCATAGGTGTAAATTTCCCGAAAGCCAAATCGGCAGAGCAGTTTTGGGATCTTCTCGCAAAATCAGTTACAACAGGCAGTGATATTCCTGAAAAGCGCAAAGAGGATACAGAAAGATATTTTGCAAAGATATCTGAAAATCAGAAGAGCAGAAAGTATTTTCAAGGGTCCTACATAGATGATATCGATCAATTTGATTATTCTTTCTTTGGCATTTCAAAAAAGGAAGCAGATCTCATGGATCCTGCACAGAGAATATTCATGGAGACATCTTGGAAGTGTCTAGATGATGCGGGTTACGGTGGAGATAGTTTAAGAAGTGCCCAAGTAGGTGTATTTGCAGGCTGCAGTAATTCTGACCAGTATCAGAATATCATACAGGCATCAGATGATAATTTTGCCATGTTATCTTTTACAGGAAATATGAGGTCAATTGTTGCCAGCCGGATTTCATATTATATGGATTTTAAAGGACCAAGCATGGTAATTGACACGGCATGTTCTTCATCGTTAGTATCTGTTCACCTTGCCTGCCAGTCTATTCTGAAGCAGGAATGTGAGTATGCCCTTGCAGGCGGAGTAAATGTCTGTGTGCTCCCCGTAAAAAAAGAAGACGATTACGGAATTGAATCAAGCGTGAGCAGGACAAGAACTTTCGATGATTCCTCGGATGGTACCATGTATGGTGAAGGAGCGGGCGTCATTTTATTAAAGAGTTTGTCCCAGGCAATCGAGGATCAGGATAGCATCTATGGGGTTATCAGAGGGAGTGCCGTCAATCAGGATGGCGCTTCAGTTGGAATAACAGCGCCGAATGTTGAGTCACAGAAACAAGTGCTGATGAGTGCATGGGAGAAAGCAGAGATAAATCCAGAAGAACTAGTTTACATTGAGGCACACGGAACAGGAACACAGCTTGGAGACCCAATTGAAATTAATGCACTGACAAAAGCATTCTCAGAGTACACTGACAGAAAACAGTTTTGTGCAATTGGTACGGTAAAAACCAATATGGGACATCTGGATTATGCTTCAGGAATCGCGGGCCTTATAAAAACTTTGTTAGTGTTGCAGAAACGCTCAATTCCTTCTAATCTGCATTTTCACCTACCCAACCGGAAGATAGCATTTGCAGAGTCACCCGTCTATGTAAATGACCGTCTGCTACCATGGGAAGAGGAAACAGCTATGATATGCGGGGTCAGTTCGTTTGGGCTTAGTGGGACAAACTGCCATGTTGTTGTTGAGGAATATGCGGAAGAATATGCAGGACAATACGAGGGGCCGCAGAATTCTATGCAAAACCAGAATCGAGGCATATTTGTGCTTTCTAGCGGAAGCTATGAAGGATTGCTCAATAGTGTTACACAGATACAGAAGGCTGTGGAATGTACCCTTTGCCTGCAGGCACTTTGCTATACATTAGCAGTAGGAAGGAAACATGGTCCCCACCGCCTTGCAATTTTATTTGACCATAAATTAGAACTAATGAAATCCCTTGAGCAGTTTCAAACGGGCAGAGCGGAAGGGAAAAATATTTATTACAGTAAAACCGTGGTGAAAGAAGTTTTTACAGGCACAATGCCAACGCATAAAGAAGCAATGCTGTCAGGAACGAAAGAAGCTCTTGCTTCTCTTGCACAGATGTATATAGAAGGAGAAAAAATAGATTGGGAATGGATCTATCTATATGATGAGGTGAAAAGAATCCATCTTCCCGGCACTTTTTTTCAAAAACAGAGATGCTGGCCACAGATTAAAGAAGGGAGGCGAATAGAAGTCGGCGCCCCAGTTGCTCATCCGTTGTTTGACGTGTGCATTGTAAAATCCTTATACCAGGATATTTACTGCACGTATTTTAATCTGGATAAACACTGGGTAGTAAAGGACCACCGCTTTATGGGGAAATGTTTTCCTCCGGGAACGGCTTATCTGGAAATGCTTCAGTTCCTCGGAACACAGTATTATAAAGGAAAACCATTCAGACTTCAGAAAATCATGTTCTTAAAACCAATGGAGCTGGAGCCTGATGAGACAAAGAAGATTCACACGATAGTAGAGAAGAAGGAATTCTATTATGCAGTTACGGTGACTGGATACGACGAGCAAAATGATTCCTGGGATGTGTATGCCCAGGGTGAGCTGTGCAGCCGTAAAGCAGAGCGGGAACAGATAAGGGATGTGGAAGCAATCCGTGACCGGTTAACGAAGATAACAGGAAAACAGATTAATAATCCTGATAGTATTGAAGACAGCATTGGATTTGGACCACGCTGGACCTCCATCCAGAGTGAGATCTACTGTAACGATGGTGAACTGCTGATAAAGAATATGATGGATGAACAGTATAAAAACGATTTTATGGAGTATTTATGTCATCCGTCATTAGTGGATGTATCAATCAACACTATGAGTCATTCTATGGGAAATGGATATTATCTTCCGTTAGCGCAGGATTCCTTTGTACTATATGATAGAATTCCAGATAAACTCTATTGTCATATTAAGAAATGCAATGCAGCAAAAGACAGAGAATTAGTTTCTTTTGATATTGAGCTGCTGGATGTAGAAGGAAGACTCATTGGAAGTATCAGTAAACATACGCTTAAGCGTTTGCATGAGGAAGACAGGAATAAGGTGCCAGAGAAGCATCAGGGAAAAGCGGGAGATTGGTTTTACAAGGTAGACTGGGTGGAAGAAAAGCAGACCTTTGTGAAAGAAATTAATGATAGCAGAGCGGTTCTTATACTTGAGGATCAGACAAAAGAGAGTAAGCAGCTTGCAGATAAGTTAGAGGAAATGGTGAAGCGTACAAAGCGTATTTGTATCAGCGTCTTATCCGAAAAAGCATTAAAGAAAGAATTGGTTCAGTTCGCAAAAGAAGATGCCAGGCACCTGGATGTTGTATTTTGTGATCTTCCGGGTGTGTGCTCATGTGGCGAGTCGATTCAAGAAGCAGAAGACTATACGGAAGCGGCTGTATTCCGTTTTCATAAAATTTTAAAGGTTCTTTCCCAGCAGGATCATTTCTGTAAAATGAAAATAATCAGTGTCACAGAACAGGCAGAAAAGGTAACGGGAAAAGAAGATACCTATAATCCATATCAAAAAATGAGGCAAGGCTTTGTAAGGTCGGCAGCATTAGAGTACAGGAGAAGCAAGTTTGCCAGTATCGATCTGGAAGCTGGAACAGAATGGAAGCAGGCAGTTTATCATATGTTATCTCTGTCAGATGGCGATTATCTGGCTGTGAGAGCTGGAAAATGTTATGTGCGCCAGTTCGAAAAGGTAGAATGCAGGGAAAGTGAGAATGCTTATCCATTAAAAGAACAAGGAGTATATCTGATAACAGGAGGACTTGGTGGAATCGGATTCGAGGTTGCCAAGGTCATCTTAAAGCAAAGAGATTGCAAGCTTGTCATAATTGGAAAAACACAGATACCTGCAATAGGCGAAGGCTGTGATGCTAGAGTGGCACGCCGGGCGGAAAGACTTGGGGAATTACAGAAATTAGGCAGCGAGATTATTTATTATGCAGCAGATATTGCAGATCTTACAAGCATGCGAAACGTAAAAGAAAAAGTAATCGAACGCTATGGGCAGATCAATGGGTTCATCCATGGGGCCGGTATTATGGGGGAAGGTTTTTTGTATGAGAAAAAGGAAGAAGATATGTGGAACACAATTCGTCCAAAGATAACAGGAACCTTGATACTTCATAAGCTTTTTGAGAATGATAAATTAGATTTCATACTATATATGTCATCTGTAACAAGTATACTTGGAGCACCTGGACAGGCTGACTATACAGCGGCAAATGTATTTTTAGAGGGTGTCTGGGAAAGTGGGAAAAAGAAGGGACTTCCAGTCCATATTATAAACTGGTCCGCATGGAAAGAGACAGGAATGGCATATGAAAACCATGTAGAAGAATCAGGAATCTTCGAGATGATGAAAACAAGGGATGCGGTACATGCCTTTCAGCAATATATGTCAAGCCATATGGATAAGGCCATTATAGGAAGAATCCAAAATGGAATCAATTTGCAGACAGTAGAAGAAATGAATCTTAGGGTTGGGGAGTCATTATTACATTCCCTTACGCAAAGAGAGGAAGTAATGGATGAACAGCCTGATTATGGAAAAGTGGATTTGGCTTCCATACTAAGAACGGTCAGAACAGTCTGGTGTCAGGTATTCGGTGAAGAAATAATCGAGGATAGTGCGATGTTTAACCAACTTGGAGGAAATTCCCTGATTGCAACAAAACTTCTGAATGAACTAGATAAGAGGTATCCGCGTAAACTGGATATAACAGATATTTTTACATACCCATCCATAAGGGAGATATCTAGATATATTGCAAAACAATATGGAGATGAAAAAAAAGCAGACAGTAAGCCGTTAAAAAAAGAACATTCGGAGGAAATGGATGATTTAGACAGAATTTTAGAATTGCTTGCTGAGGGAGAAATATCACCAGAAAGTGTAGATGAACTGTTGCAGATGTAGAGAGGTATTTATCATGGAAGAAACGAGAAAAAATATATATAGGCAGGTTGCGTCCGGAAATTTAAGTAAAAAAGATGCAAAGAAGCTTTTGATGGAGTTAGCAGACAGCAAAAAGAAAACAGAAGTTGCAATTATTGGGATGTCCTGCAGATATCCAAAGGCAGAAAATATGGATGAGTACTGGGACAATATTTTTAAGATGAGATCTTGTCTGGGATACCCATCAGAAGAAAGAGTAGAACTTTGGAAAAAAAGTTATCCTGAATATTTTGAGGGTAAAAAAGAGGTAAAAGAATTATTTGAGTATCGTGGATACATAGAAAATGTTGAAAAATTTGATGCGAATTTTTTCCACTTGTCTGCAAAGGAAGCACAGTTTATGGAACCTTCCCACCGCATTTTTATGGAGACCGCTTTTGAAGCTATTGAAAATGCAGGGATAGGAGGGGAAAATATCAAAGGAACCAAAACTGCTATTTTTGTCGGTATGGATAACCAGAGCAGCCATGGTTTTGCTGCAATTACTGATAGAACAGACCCTCTTGCACTTACGGGACTGTATCCATCTCTTATTGCAACCCGGTTATCCTACATGCTGAATCTCAAGGGGGAGAGTTTAGTAATTGATACCGCATGTTCTTCAGGTCTGGTAGCTGTACATAAAGCATGCCAGGCAATTGAAGCAGGGGAATGTGAAATGGCCATGGCCGGCGGAATCTATATTAGCGACAATGTATTCCGTCAGGATGATGATCCAATGATGATGATCTGTACAGAAAATGACAAGATAATGGCATTTGATAATAGGGGTGAAGGAACCATCCGATCAGAAGGTGTTGGAGTTGTATTCTTAAAACCCTATGAGCAGGCCCTAAAAGATGGTGATAATATATATGCAGTAATTAAGGGCGGCGCGATCAATAATGATGGTGCGTCAAATGGAATTACCGCTCCAAATGCAGAGGCACAAGCCGAGCTTTTAGTGGAAGCATGGGAAAAGGCGGGAGTGAATCCGGAAACAATAGCTTATATAGAGAGTCACGGGACTGGAACCCTTTTAGGAGATCCGATTGAAATCAAGGGACTTACCAGCGCGTTTCGAAAATACACAGACAAAAAACAGTTTTGCGCAATTAGTGCAGTAAAGCCAAATATTGGACATACAGCGTCCAGTTCTGGTGTTGCAGGATTAATTAAAATGGTTCTGGCAATGCAGCATAAGGTAATTCCGGGAACCATTAATTTTGAGATTCCGAATGCCTATATTAGCTTTGATGATAGCCCTGTTTATGTAAGCGACCGTCCAACCGAGTGGAAGAAAAACGGAAAACAGCCAAGACGTGGCGGAGTAAGTGCATTTGGATTTAATGGGACAAACTGCCATATTGTGTTAGAAGAAGCCCCAGCGGTTAAGAAAGCAGATACCAATAAGGAAGAATGGAAAGTATTCACGTTATCAGCAATGACAGAGCAGTCGTTAACCAAGTTATGTAAAAGATATCGAACTTTAATTAACACGTCAGATACACTAAACATTGATGCGTTGTGCCAGACCCTTAATTGCGTAGGAGGACAGTATAACTACCGTTTGGCAGTACTTGTAAGAAGCATGAGCGGGCTGCGTATAAAACTTGAACAGATATGCAATCAGGGTTGGAGAGAAGCAAAAGGAATTTTTTATGGCTTCCATAGCATTGTGTCCAGTAAAAAGGATGATAAGGCAGAGGGAGAACTTGCAGAGGAAGAAAAACTGCTCTTAACCAGACAGTTAGATGACCTTATCAGGGAGCAGAAGGATATCTTCTATAGCTATGACAGTTTAGTACGCCTGCTTGAAAAATACATAAAAGGTGGAAACGTTAACTGGCTGGCAGTTTATAAGGAGAAGAAATGTAATAAAGTTCATCTGCTGCCATATCCGTTCGAGCAGAATACATATTGGCCCAGCCTAGAAGACAACGGTGGAAACAGGATCGAGTCTAAAAAGAAAGGCAGAAAAACAATTTATCCGCTTTGTGGTACCTGTGTATCCGAGTCTATTCATGAGGATGTATATGCAGCCCAGCTAAGTGTCTCAGATTACTGGTTTTTACAGGAGCATAATATACTTGGGCAGTATCTGGTTCCGGGCACTGTATATATTGAGTTTATGTATCAGATCGCTGGTAATTACCATACAGGTTCCCAGATAGAATGTGAAGACATTGCATTCTGGCAGCCATTTATCGTGAAGGAAAATGAGGTGAAAGAGCTTCAGATTCTAGTCAGCAGAAATGATAACGGGTTAGAATTCACATTTGCAAGCAGGGATACAGATAGTGAAAGCAAGGAATGGCAAAAGCATGCGGAAGCAAAAGTCCATTTTTTAGAGGAGAAGGAAAGAAGAGCGGTATCAATAGATACTTATATTCAAAGATGCGGTAAGAAGGTTGAAAAAGCAAGCAAAAATCAGATTGTTTCACTGCGGAGTCAGGCAAGCTTAGGTGGAAGATGGACGGACACTATCGAGGACATTTTCCTTGGAGAAGAAGAAGTATTGGTAAAAATCAGCCTTCTAGAAAAATACCAGAGTGATATCGTGAACTTTAAACTTCACCCGGCAATGCTAGATAATGCCATGAACAGCATCATCCAGTCAATGAATAGCCATATGTACCTGCCTTTTTCTTATGGAAGCCTAAAGCTCTATCAGGAGCTTCCGAAAACATTCTATAGTCATCTGGTTCGAATGAAGAAAGAGAATGCAAGTGATGAGGTTGTGACATTTTCGGGAGAGTTAATAGACGAAAATGGGAACGTTATTGCACAAGTACAAAACTATCGTGTGAAAAAGGTAAATAAACAACAGTTCCTTTCTTCCAATCGCATGGATGCCCTGTGTCATGAGGTAGTTTGGAGAGAAGAAAGCAGAGAAGAATCAAAAGCGGCTTCTGTTATGCCAACCATTTTTGTAAGCGCTGCAGGACATAGAAGCGATGGCTTGTTGGATAGCCTTGCAGCAAAAGGAGTTCCAGTTTTTCGCATGGAAGCAGGCGGCAATTATGATGTAATACTTGGCGGTATGAAAAATAATAAGCAGCTTCGCATTGTATACGATATTACAGGCGTACAGGATGCCCCAATCTGTGAACAGAAGATTAATCAGAAGGTTCTCGAACTGTTCCATATGGTGAAGGCACTGTTTAGACAGAATATGGCAAAGGGAATTGAATTGGTTATCCTATCAGAATGCGCTTATCAGATGACTGGGAAGGAGACAGGGATTTACCCTGAAAATGCAGCAGTATTAGGTTTAGCACGTACTATTTCAGCAGAATATCCAGGAATCAACTGCTGGGGAATGGATGTAGATGCGAATACGGGCTATAACATGATTTTGGAGGAGCTTTTACAGGAAGGCAACCAGGGCGTAATCGGATACCGAGAAAACAGAAGGCATTGTGAATATATCGAACCTGTTTCAAGTAAGGAGACAAAGGAATTTAAGCTAAGAGAGAATGGCACTTACCTGATTACAGGAGGTCTCGGTGGTATTGGTGTCCAAGTTGCAAAATACCTGTTAAGCAATCATGCTGGAAATGTCGTACTTCTTGGAAGAATGGAACTTCCAGATAAGGAAGACATGATAGGCAATGAAAATGATGTGGACCATATACTAGAAAAGAAAAAGGCACTTAAGGAATTAGAACTGATAGCTAAGCCGGAGCAGAAGGTTGTTTATTATAAAGCAGATGTAACGAGTTATAAACAAATGAGTTATTGCTTAGAGGACATCAGAAAACAATATGGAAAAATAGCTGGAATCGTGCATTCAGCAGGATTAGGAAGCAAGGGATATCTTGCACAGAAGGAAGAAGACAAGTTTACAGAAGTATTGAAACCAAAGATGCTGGGAACGCATATTCTTGATGAACTGACCAAGGACGATAAATTAGACTGGATGCTGTTGTTCTCATCTGCCATGAGTATCTCGGGAGGTATTGGGCAAGGTGATTATACCGCAGCAAATTCCTATCTGGACTCTTATGCACAGTCAAGGAAGCTTCTTGGGAAGCGGACAATCGTCATAAACTGGACCTCATGGAGAGAGACTGGTATGGCTGTAAGGTTTAAGAGCGAAGAGGGAATTCTGATGGGGATTATGAATCAAGAGGCAGTGGAGGTTTTAGATTTTGCTCTTCATCACGATTATGTACGTCTAGTCGCCGGTAAGATTGATTATGAAAAGTTAGCCAGTATTGAAAAAATGCCAATCAGGCTGGCGCCAGAGCTTTTTAAGAAAACAAATGCATTCCAGATGGGAACCGGTGAGGGAGAAGCGAGAAAAACAAGTGGCACCCAGTTCCAGATAAAAGGAAAGAAAAAAGGCAATTATACAGAGAATGAACGAATCATAGCCGGAATATGGGCAGAGGTTCTGGGGTTGAATCAGATTGATATATACACCAGTTTATTTAGAATTGGCGGAGACTCCATTATCTCTACTAAGCTTTTGAAAAGATACCAGAAGGAGTTTGGCAATATTCTGGATATTACAGATATTTTCACATATCCAACGGTATTTGAACTTAGCGAGTACGTTACCAGCATCCAGAAAAAGGATAAAAAGGCGCAGGAGAAAGCACAGGAAAAACTAAACGAGGATTTTGAAGATATATCCCAGATTATGGACGGTATCGAGAAGGGAGAAGTGTCGGTGGACAATGCGTTAGAGTACGTGAACAGACTTTTGTAAGGAGAAAATGAGATTGAATTATACGGCGTTTAATAAATTTATCATAGAAAAATTTCAAAAAGGTGAAATTGCCAAAGAAGATGCAATCCAGTGGCTTCAGCAGATGAACAGGGATGATGCAGAAAAAGAAGATGAAATAGCTGTTATTGGAGTCGCATGCAGATTTCCTCAGTCAGATAGCAAGGAAGAATTTTGGAATAATATTTCTATGGGCAAAGACTGCATTTGTTCCATCTCTGATGAAAGAAAGGAACAGCTTATGGATAACCGCCATAAGGAGAAAGCATTTCAAAAAGGTGGTTATCTTTCAGAAATCGATAAATTTGATTATCCGTATTTTAATATTTCTCCCAATGAAGCAAAAGGAATTGAACCGGCACAGAGAGTCTTTTTAGAGGTGGCTATTCAGGCACTTGAAGATTCTGGAATCAGTCTAGAGCAGTACTATGGTTCTGATACGTGTGTTTTTGTAGGACGTGACCATACAATTGGACATGAATATAGAACTATATTTGGCAACAAAGATATTTTAACAAGGGCAGGAAATTATACTGGAGTTCTTGCAGGACGATTATCCTATTTTCTGAATCTGAAGGGACCATGCAAGGTGGTAGATACCGCGTGTTCATCAGCACTTGTATGCATACATGACGCATGTCAGGCATTAAAGCACAAAGAATGTAATTATGCAATAGCAGGCGGTGTTCATGTGTTTCCATTTGGAATTGTACGAGATGCCAGCATGGAAGAAATCACAGCAGATAATGAAAAAATATGTGCCTTTTCTCAAGACGCTACTGGCTCAGTATGGGGAGAGGGTGCGGGTGTAGTTGTCTTGAAGCGCTTAAAAGATGCGGTAAAAGACGGTGATAATATCCAGGCGGTTATTAAGGGCAGTGCTGTTAACAGTGATGGGGCATCTAGCAGCCTGACTTCACCAAATGGAAGGGCACAGGAAGAGGTTATTGAGGCTGCCTGGGAGCGGGCAAAGATTCATCCAGAACAGATATCTTATATTGAAGCGCATGGAACTGGAACGATTATTGGCGACCCAATCGAACTGAAGGCATTACAGAAAGCATTTCTTAAGCATACTGCCAGACGTCAATTTTGCGGAGTTGGTTCAGTAAAATCGAATATTGGGCATACGGTTGCTGCATCTGGAATGGCATCATTTATAAAAATGGTGATGGCTCTTCAGAAGCAGCAGATTCCGCCAACTCTTCATTTTAGCGAACCAAACCGTTATGTACGTTTTCACCAGGGGCCGGTTTACATTAACGATTCTTTAAAGGACTGGCAAAGCAATAAAGATGGTGGCCGTCTGTGTGGAGTCAGCTCTTTCGGCTTTAGTGGAACCAATGTACATATTGTGATGGGAGAAGCACCTGATAGAAACGAGGTGGAGGAAACCAGAGCTTTGGAACAGGGAGCTATATTTACCATATCTGCAAAGACGGAAAACGTACTTTGGCAATATATGAAGGAATACGATGCGTTTCTTAATAAGACACCACTCAGCCTGGAAGAAATTTGTTATACTGCAGCTGTGGGAAGAACACATTTTGATTATCGCTTGGGCATCGTGGCAAAAACGAAACAGGAATTAGAAGAGAAACTAAAGAACTGTCTTCTTGGAGATGGTGAAAGAACCATGGAGGGTGTTTTCTTTGGAAACAGGAAAACGGAAAGCGGCCTGGATGATGCCGAGGATATTCAGAAAAAAACAATACGAGAATTGACTTATGCCCAACTATTACGTATTGCAGCTATATACGCAGATGGAGGGCAGATTGCCTGGGATAGACTATACGAAAAGGAAGCATTAAAACGAGTGAGTCTGCCGGTATATCCATTCGAAAAGATACCTTGCTGGATGGAGGAAGATGATTCACTCCAACAGCCGCCTGTTGCAGATAAGGTTAGTGAGAATTCACTTTACTACAAACTGGGCTGGAGGGAAATGGAATTACTCAAGGACAGGCAAGAGCATAAATCACGGATTTTGTTATTCCTCCCAGAAGGAGAACTGGCAGAAAAGCTGATGGAAGAGCTTGGGAAGCTGGAGAGTGAGTTGATATGTGTTACACAGGCCGAGTCCTATGAGAAAAAGGATAAAACAAAATATGCTATCGGTACAGGCCAAGGGGATTATATCAGGTTATTTGAGGATATTCATTTAAATTCTATCGATCAGGTGATTTATGGATTCAGCATGAATGCGGAGGCTGAAAATGGAAATGTTGATGAATATCTGAATACAGGACTTTATGGCTTGTTCTGGCTTGCGAAGTGTATGATGAGGCAGGAGGCAGCCAAGAAGATAGGCTTCTTCATTTTAACAAGCAATTCCTATCTGGTAAGTGGAACAGAATCGTTTTATCAGCCATTCCAGGGTGCAATGGCAGGCTTAGGAAAGGTAATCAATGCGGAAAATCCTAATATTGCAGTTCGGATTCTGGATCTGGACCAAACGGAAGCCGTAGAACATATAATACAGGAGCTTTGCCTTGAGTCAGAAGACAATGCGGTTGTTTATGCATACCGTGATGGAAAAAGGTATGTGGAAGAGCTTCAGAACATTGAGCCTGACAAACTAGATAGAAGGAATCTGGTTTTTTGGAAGGATGGTGTCTATGTTATCTCTGGTGGTACAGGCGGATTGGGACTAGAGATCGCGGAATACATCGCCGGAAAGGGGCAGCAGACATTTGTCTTGCTTTGCAGGAATCCTTTGCCGAAGCGAAGTGAGTGGGAGCAGATTGTCAATTCTAGAGCAGGGGCAACTGCACAGAAAATAAAGAAAATCATGCAGATTGAGCAGATGGGAAGCAAGGTAAGTATATATGCGTTTGATATTGCCGATGAACATGAAACACAAAGAGTATGCGGTGAGATTATAAAGGAGAAGGGAAGAATTGATGGGATCATTCATGCTGCGGGAGTATTCGATGGAGGATTTCTGGCGAATAAGAGTTTTGAGGAATTTTTACAGGTAACTCGTCCTAAAATCCAGGGAACCTGGAATCTTCATAAGGCGACTAGAGCCTATAAACCAGCATTTTGGATTAATTTTTCCTCAGCTGTTACAGTAAGCGGTATTCCAGGACAAGGAGCTTATACGGCAGCCAATGCATTTTTGGACACGTTTACATTCTACCGAAATCAGGAGGGGCTACATACCATTACTATAAACTGGGGAATATGGAGTGAAACCGGAGGTGCCCCAAGAGGACTAGTAGAAAAACGAAGCATTTTTAAGACATTATCCACTCAGGAAGCCATTCAGGCATTTGATGAAGTTCTGAAAAGAGAAGTGAACCGTATTTTGGTATGCCCATTGCATTTTGATGAACAACTATGTCAGGTATATGAAGAAATACCGATCAAGCTGCATACTGATATTGTAAGGCATCTAGAAACACTAAAGGAACAAAACCGGGAGAAGACAAGGGGAAGGGCAGGAAAGAAAAGGAGAGTTACCCTAAAAGGAAGAGAACAGGGCAGCTATACAGAGACCGAGAAAGCGCTTGCCTATATATGGGCAGATGTATTCGGCTATGACACCATTGCGGTAGACGATGATTTTTACGTACTAGGAGGAGACTCAAGACTTGCTATCAGGATTATCAATGAAATATCAGATTGTCTTCATAAACAGATTTCAATAGGACAGATATTGAATGAGAATACCATAGAAGGGGTTGCAAGAATTATTGATGGAGGATATCAAGAAAAGAATAAGACATTTGCCATTACATCTGTGCCCAAAAGAGAGTTTTATCCGGTAACTTCAGCCCAGCGCAGATTATATTTAGTGCATCAATTCGGAACACGTTCCTTGAGCTACTACATTCCAATTGTGCTCTCTGTAGAAGGCAAGTTAAAAGTTTCATTATTAGAGGAGGCATTTAAAGAGGTAATCCGGCGACAGAGTGCGCTGAGAAGTTCATTTATCATTATAAATGACGAAATCGTAGCCAAGGTATCTGACGCACCAGAATTCCGTCTGCCTGTAATTAAGACACTTGATGTTAAGAAAGCCATGCAGGAATTTTTTGTTCCATTCGCTTTGGAAGAAGAGATACTCATGAAGGCGGCGTTACTTGAGACGGATGGTGAAAAAAGTTATCTGCTGATACAGGTTCACCATATCATAGCAGATGAAATGTCGATTCATATTCTGATTCATGAGTTGCTATCATTCTATAGAAAAGAAAAACTGCCCGAACTGAAAGTTAATTTTAGTGACTACATGGTATGGTGCGAGCAGTTCGAGAATTCTGAAACAGTGAAGGAACAAGAATTGTATTGGACAAGTAAACTGCTAGGACAGGACGAAAAACTTAAGGTTCCTTGCGATCGGAGAAGAGATAAGCAGGAAAAACCAGTCGGGGACGAGTGTTCTCTATTCATAGGTGAAATGGAGACGAAACGGTTGATAGAGGCAGGAAAGAAAAGAGAAATTACACCATTTGTCCTGTTTTTATCGGGTTATTACGTCTTATTGCATAAGTATTGCGAGTGCAATAACCTGATTATCGGAACCCCTGTTACGGGAAGAAAACAGAAAGAGTGTGAAAACCTGATTGGGATGTATGCGAATACAGTAGCACTCCGCTGTGAAATTAGTGAGAATGAAGATTTCTGGACATTTGCGAAAGAAGTGAAGGAAACCGTTCTGGAAGCTTTTGAGAATCAGGATTATCCATTTGAAAAGATTATTGAAAAGATGGGGCGGACAACGGATGGAAGTGATAATCCTTTAGCAGATACGATGTTTACGATGCGCAATGGAAAAGAAATTACGCTTATGGCAGATGGATGCAAGATCCGTATGGAACCTTATGAAAACCATCCAGTAAAATTTGATTTATCAATGGAAGTTGTACATATGCCGGATGGAATTCAAGTTCACATGGAATACGATGCTTCCTTGTTCTATGAAGCTACCGTACAGCGACTTTTAAAATACTACCAAAATATTCTGTTTTATATTATGGAAAATGGCCAAACAAGCATTAAAGATATTCCAATGATAGGACTTGAGGAGAAGCAGAGGCTTTTAGAAGCATACAATCAGACAGAAGCAGAATATCCTTCTGAAGAGACACTGCCAAGCATGTTTACGAGAAAGGCGCGGAGAGAGCCAGATGCAATTGCTGCAAGTATGAATGGAATGAAAATGAGCTATAGGGAGTTCGAGGAGAAAGCAGATAAGATTGCAAGATATTTATGTTTGCAAGGTGTGAATTGTGAGGATGTTGTAGGCATAACATCCCGCCGATCCCTTGATATGCTGACCGCTGTTATGGGAATCCTAAAGGCAGGCGGGGCCTATCTGCCAATCAATCTGGATCTGCCAAGAGAGAGGATCTGTTATATGCTGGCGGATAGCCAGATGAAACTTCTTCTGGTAGAAGGGGTGGAAAAACAGATTTATTTTGAACATGTGGAAACAAAAGTCATTCATGATATCTTCGAGTGTCAGGAAGTAAGTATGACAGAACTTAAGCCAGTATCTCCAGATAATCTGGCATATGTAATCTATACGTCGGGTTCTACAGGAAAACCAAAAGGGGTCATGATTGAACACCGTTCCGTGATGAACCGTATACACTGGGGGGAGAAGGCGTATCCGCTTAGAGCGGACGATGTGATTCTTCAGAAAACACCAACAACCTTTGATGTGTCTGTATGGGAGCTGTTCTGGCATGTATTTTCCGAAGCAAGTGTATGTCTGTTGAATCCAGGTAGTGAGAAAAATCCAGAGGAGATAATAGAATGTATCGAAAGCAATAGGATTACCGTTATGCATTTTGTACCGTCCATGCTTGAGGTATTTTTAGAATATATAGAGCAGCGAAAAGAAACAAAGAGGCTGAATAGTCTAAGGCTGGTATTTGCAAGCGGGGAAGCATTAATGCCAGAACAGGTAGAAAGGTTTTACAAGCTATTGGGAGAGCATGCAAAGTTGGTGAATCTATATGGACCGACAGAGGCAACCGTGGAAGTGACCTATTATGAGTGTGAGGAAGGAATCGAGTCTGTCCCAATTGGAAAGCCAATTGACAATACAAGAATTTATATTGTTGGAAGAGACGGCCAGTTAAGAACAGAGGGGGAACTCTGGATAGCAGGAGCCGGAGTTGCTAGAGGGTATCTGAATAATGAAGAGCTGACCAGAGAAAGATTCATTGAGGATCCATTCGTGAAGGGATTAAGGGTATACAAGACGGGAGACCGGGCAAGATGGAACAAGGATGGAAATATAGAATATCTGGGACGTAAAGATGGGCAGTTAAAAATAAGAGGAAACCGAATTGAAAGCTCAGAAGTGGAAGCGGGCCTTAAGGAATGCTGTGGAGTGAAAGAAGCCGTTGTTCTGTTGCAGGAAGCAGGATCAGAAAAAAGACTGTATGCCTTTGTGACAACTGCAGAAGGCATTGTGGAAAAGGAACTGAAGGCTGAACTGGCACAAAAGTTACCAGATTATATGATACCATCCAGAATTCAGATAATAGCAAGCATGCCTCTTACCGAGAATGGAAAATTAGACAAGAAGGCATTGCATGTAATGTGGGAAACAACAGAAGATGCAGAATCCCAGGAAGCAAAGGATGGGAAAGAAAAACAGATTGAACAGATATGGAAAGATATTTTAGGACCGGTAAAAATCGGAATGACGGATAATTTCTTTGATGTAGGAGGAAACTCCATCCTTCTTATAAAGCTATTCAATAGGCTTGACAAAGTGTATCCTGATGTATTTAAGCTTACAGACATGTTCCTTTATCCCAATATAAGGAGATTAGCTGAGTACCTTAACCAGCTGGAAGAAAGTAATTTGAGTGGTTTTCCGCTCTTTCAACTGGAAGATTGCTATTATGACATTGAGGGGGAGGATTACACGTATCATCTGGAAGTAACACTAGATAAGGCGATGCTGTTTGAGATTGATAAAACAGCAGAAGAACAGGAAGTAGAAGCTTTTGATATACTGGCGAGTATTTTCTTGATTTCTGTTTTACAGCTTTCAAAAAATTCTGAGGGAACGGTATTTTTACAATATGGCGGCAAAGATACGGTACTGCCTTTACTGGTAAAGCGTGAGGAAACGGATTACATAATTAGCTTTATTAAGAATATAAAAGAAAAGAGAATACAGGGAAAAAAGAATCATGAGGAAGTAGGAATAGCCAAGATTCAGGAATGTATTGCGAACCAGGCTGGGACAAGTATTGTGATCGGAACAGAGGAGATGATATCTGATTTGGAAAAATTTGATTTGCACCTTCAGTATGTAAGAAAGGATGAAGCAGATGGAACAGAAGCATTAACCTGTAACCTGTATTTTAAGAATGAGAAACTAAGTGGAAGCAATGTAGAAAAAATACTGAATGGATATATGGAATTATTAAGAATAATCATGTTGTGATAGGATAAGGTGAATGAAATGAAGGAACAGATATCAGAATTAAATATCCGGAAAATCATGGATAGTGCTGCGGGAAAGGCAAAAAGAATTGAACAGGACTTGATAAAGGATATAGCAGTAATTGGAATCGGTATCCGTTTTCCTGGGGCAGATAATGTGGATGAATTCTGGAACAATATTGCCCATAAGAGAGATTGCATAGGTGAGCTTTCCGATATAAGAAAAAATGACGTGAGGGCTTATATGGAATGCAAGGAATCAGATAAGGAAATTGTTTTTCGAAAGGGAGCCTATCTGGATGATATTTCACATTTCGATTATTCAGCATTTCATATAGCTCCGAAAGAAGCGGAACTTATGGATCCGAACCAGAGAGTATTTCTGGAAACGGCGTGGCAGGCGATTGAAGACGCCGGGTATACGGAAAGAATTAAAGGCAGTTTAACGGGAGTATATGCGGGTTATAGCGGTTCAGCGCTGGATTCGTATGCGGCAATTATTAGTGAATATGACCAGGGAGTTTTAGACATTGCATTCGCTGCAAATTTACCGTCTGTACTTGCAGGAAGATTATCCTATCTGCTGGACTTAAAAGGCGGAAGCATGGTAATTGATACGGCATGTTCATCTTCTTTAGTGGCGGTACATAACGCCTGCAAAGCAATTCAACATAGAGAGTGTGAGATGGCAATTGCAGGCGGCTGTAAGATTACGCTTTTTCCATTAGAGCATCAGGGAAAGATAGGAATCGAGTCCTCTGACGGAAAAACACATACATTTGACAACCAGTCTGATGGAACTGGAGAAGGAGAGGGAGCAGCAGCTATTCTACTAAAACCTTATGAGAAGGCAAAGAAAGATGGTGATTATATCTATGCGGTAATTAAGGGGAGTGCGGTTAATCAGGATGGTCATTCAATTGGCCTGACAGCACCGAATGGACAGGCACAGCAGGAGGTTATAAGAAAGGCATGGAAAGATGCTGGGGTGCCGCCGGATACCATATCTTACGTGGAAGTGCATGGAACAGGAACTTCACTAGGTGATCCTATTGAGGTAGATGCCCTGTCAAAGGCGTTTTCAAGTCAGACTTCGAGAAAACAGTTTTGTGCTGTCAGTGCCGTAAAAACCAACTTAGGACATCAGGACACGGTATCCGGAATCGCAGGTCTGGTAAAGGCCATACTGGCATTGAATAATAAAAAGCTTCCGCCGTTTGCACATTTTAATACTCCAAACCAGAAAATAGATTTTACAGCTTCCCCTGTTTATATCTGTGACAGGCTTATGGACTGGGAGGTAGACGGAGTACGCAGGTGCGGAGTCAGTTCCTTTGGGCTTAATGGCACCAACTGTCATATGGTGCTTGAGGAAGCACTTTATAATCCGTGTGGAGCAGAAAAGGAAGGCCTTAAGAATCCGTGCTATCATGCGTTACTGCTTTCGGCTAAGAACAAAGAGTTCATGAAACAGACCTTACAGAGGGAGCGGGAGTTTTTAGCGGAACAAACACACATTCAGCTAGAGGAGTTTTTGTATTCACACCATACAGGAAAAATTCATCTTCCATGGCGTCTTGCCATTGTATTTAACGAAGTTAAGGACTTATGTGAAAAAATAGATAAATTGCTGTACCTTGACATGCAGGCAATTGAGGATACATTTTTTCAGACGGCAGAAGAAAAGACAGATCGTATTGAGTATCTGAGAGAATGGAATCAGGATAAGGAAAAAATACTTGAACTTTCGAGACGGTACGTAGAAGGATATCGGGTCGACTGGGATAAATATTATCAGTCAAGTGCTGTGAAAAGATGCAGGATCCCGCTATATCCACTAGACCGGAAGTATTGCTGGGTAAAGAACCGGCAACAAGCAGACCAGAAGCTTTTGGGTATGAAAACGGCAGATTACCAAGGAATCTGCATATACCAGAGAACATTTCAGGTAAAGGATCACTGGGTACTGAAAGAACACAGCATAAATGGAAAAAATCTTTTCCCGGGTGCTTCCTTAATTGAAATGGCGGCAGAATTAGGATATCAGCTCTATCCAGGTGGAATAGTATGTTTACAGAAGTTCATGCTTCTAGAACCCTTCTTTGTAGATAGGCAGGAGAAGAAAACAGTACAAGTCATAGCAGAGAAGAAGGATGGATATTATGCGGTGTCTATTCTTGGCAAGGGAACAGAAGATAGCTGGGTAAAATATGCAGAATGCCAGTTATACCGTGAAGAAATGCTAGAGCGGGAAAAGCTTGAAATCAACTGGGAACGTGATGACGATGTGGAAAATATAAAGATTTCCAATACAGAAAGGTTTGTAGATGCCGGGGATAGATGGAATAATATAAATTCTGTAAAAATAGAAGAAAATGACTGTTTTGTGCAGCTTAAGCTTGCAGAGAGATATGAAGATGAAGCAAGGTATTACTATATGCATCCAGCATTGCTTGATAATGGGATTAACGCTGCGCTGCATCTAGAGAGTGATGGAAACTTCCTTCCATTTTACTTCGAAAAAATATATATCGCAGGTACTCTTGGCAACCAGATCCAAAGCAGCATTCATATGGTAAGCCGGGATAAAGAACAGGGATTATTATCTTACCGTATAAAAATGGCAGACAGGCAGGGAAACGTTAAAGTTTTCATTGAAGATTATGTAGCCAGAAGAATGGATAAGAATTCGCTCGAAAAAAGAGACAGCGCCATGTTTCATGAGGTGAAATGGCAGGCACAGGAACAGCTAGAGCTGACTGAGAAAAATGCAGGATCAGATGTTATTTTACTTAAAGACGAAACGGAGCTTGGCAGAAAAGTAAAGATGGCCTTTGAACAGGCAGGATATTCGGTGAAGACTTGTTTAATGGCAGAAGGAAAGATAGAGTCTAGACTGCAAGGCCTACTGATGAACCAGAAACCATTTTCCAGAATCAATCTTGTACTGGCAGTCCCAGATTCCAGGGAGAATACCGAGATTGACAATGCGGATCAGATTCAGCAGGAGTTTATGGAACAAATCCATTGGATAAAACTTTTGATGAGAGAATATATAAATCTTAAGTTCCGTTGTTTTGTTGTGACAGAGTCCGCATGCAGTGTCATGGAAAATGAAAAAGGCGGCAATCTGATAGGAGCCATGCTCGCCGCTTTCTTCCAGGTGGTGAATCAGGAGAGCAGTAACATGACTGGTAAATGTCTTGATTTTGATTCCAATACTTCACTACAGTATTTAGTTTCAGAGCTAGAGCAAGGGGAAGGGGATAAGGAGGACAGTTTCATTGCCTACCGTAGAAATGTACGCTATAAACAGATAATCAAAGACGTACCGGTGAATCATTTTTCAGATAAGCAGACTGTGATAGAAAAGGATGGAGTAGCCATTGTTGCAGGCGGCATCGGTGGAATCGGACTCGAAATCTGCAAAAGGATTGCGGATCTCCAGAATGGAACGATCTGTATTATTGGAAAAACTCCGCTTGAGGAAAATAAATCAGATAAAAATGTAAAACAGAAGCTGAAAACCCTGACAGGCTTTGGTGCAAAAGTGGTGTACTATTCTTGTGACATTGCAGAGAAAGAGGCTTTAGAACAGGTATTTCAAAATATTGCAGAGCAGTTCGGAAAGGTTCAGTTGGTTCTTAATATGACAGGTGTTTCAGGCAATGGGTATGTGCAGTATAAACAGGATTCCGAGATGGTAAATGTAATTGGACCAAAGGTAAAAGGTACTTCTAATCTTTATGAGTTATGTAAAAAACATCAGATTGGAACGCTTCTTCTATGGTCATCCATTAGCTCTTTTCTAGGAGGCCCGGGGCAAAGTGATTATGCAGCTGCTAATGCCTATATGGATGCGTTGGCAATGAACCAGAGAGAGGTCGGGACAAAGATTATCTCCGTGGACTGGAGCAGGTGGGAAAACATTGGAATGGCGAAGGGGATAGAAGGCAGAGATGAGCTGTTCTATCCAGTGACAGGAGAAGAAGGAGTCAAAGCATTCGAGAAAATACTTGCCTATAAAGGAGCCAGACTGGTCGTAGGAAGAATCAATAAAGAGCATGCGTATTTCCGGAAGCATTTTAGCAAGGAAATGAATAAAATACGCTTAGATTCCTCCCATGAATTACAGGATGCGCAGGAAGCAGTCCGCCTGACAGGAAGAAAAGACAAAAACTATACCAAGCTTGAGAAACAGTTGGCTCTTATCTGGGGGCAGACACTAGGTTTAACGGAAATTGATGTCTACGACAGCATATACAACCAAGGTGGGGATTCTATCCTTGCGACTAGAATCGTGAATGCTGCCAAGGAGAAATATCATATCACAATCAGTATTAGCGAAATATTTAAATACGCATCTATAGATAAGCTTGCCAACTACCTCGAACAGAAAGAGGTGGCAGCAAGTGAAGTGAAGGAGATAAAGGAGAACGCACAGACAATTCGGACAGAGAGTCAATATTATCCTTTGTCCGTAGAGCAGAAGAGAATCTATTTCCTTCATCAGCTAAGCGAATTAAAGACGGTCTACAACTTACCATTTCATACCGTTTTGCCAAAGATGCTGAAACCTGATTACCTGCATAAGGCGATTGAAATACTAGGAGAGCGCCATTTAGTCCTTAGAACTGTATTTCTAAGCCGGAACGGAGTTATTATGCAGAAGGTGTTGGATAGGCTAGACTTGGAGATCGAGTGTGTAAAGCTTCAGGACGAAGATCAGGATAGAGCACTTGAGTTGCTATTTCAGCGGGAAAATGAGTTTATTTTCGATTTATCCAAACCGTTAATCCGCGTTATGCTGATAGAGTTAAATGACCAGTCCTGTTGTCTATATTTAAATCTGCATCATTTGATTACCGATGGATGGAGTACAAGAATTTTGCTGCAGGAACTCTACCAGATTTATACTTGTCAGGAACAGGGAAAAGAAGTTACCTTGCAAGAGCTTCCGCTTACTTATTTCGACTGGATTCAGGAACGAGAGAACTGGCTGCAGACCGGGCAGGCCAAGGAAATGGAACAGTATTGGCTTAAGGAACTAGAAGCACCATTGCCGGTTCTAGAACTGCCGTCTGATTTTAAACGTCCTCGTGTTCAGCAGTATCAGGGCAACTATGTTTTGGGATTTCTGGATGAGGAGGTTACCAGAAAGGTAAAAAAACTTGCAGAATTCTCACATACAACACTACACGTCGTCATGATGTCTGTATATTTTGTGCTGTTGCAAAAGCTAACAGGAAACAAAGACATCATTGTAGGATTTCCGATGACTCTTCGAAGTGGAAGAGAATTAGAACAGGTGGTAGGACTTTTTGTAAATACCTTATGCGTCAGGGCAGAATTGAATCCGGAAGATACATTTTCGGCATTTATCAAGTATATAAAGGAGAAGAGCTATCAGGCATATGAACATAACCAGTATCCATTTGATGAACTCGTAATGAAAATCAATCCAGAGAGAGATCTGTCAAGAACGCCGATATTCTCAACCTTTTTCCAGTTTTATGACGATATTCCTCAGGAAAGAGCAGGGATAAGCCTGTATGATTTTAGTTTGTACTGCAAACATGCTGGAGAACGAATTGAATTAAGGGCGGAATACAGCACAGGACTGTTCCGGAAGGAGACAGCAGAAAAGTATTTAACATATTTCTGTAGGCTTCTTGATCAGGTACTGGATCAAACAGAGGCAAAACTGAAGGATTTAAGTCTTATGTCCACAGAAGAATACCATCAGGTAACATGCGGATTCAATCAAACAGAGGCAGCTTATAATAAAGAAGCAACCCTTGCAGATTTATTATCCTGGGATATAAAAAGAGCTGGAAACCAGATTGCAGTGCGGACTTTAGACAGCCAGGCTACGTACCAGCAACTTGAGAATGATTCCAACCAGCTCGCAAGATGTCTGGTTGATAGGGGCGTTCAGAAGGGACAGGTGATTCCTATCTGCGCCAGCCGTTCGGTAGAAATGCTGATTGGAATCTATGGAATCATAAAGGCGGGGGCAGCGTATCTTCCAGTGAGTGAAGAACTTCCAGAAGCTCGTATCGAGTACATGCTTAATGATTGTAAAGCAGGCATTATTGTCCTTTCAAAAAAGGAGAAAGAGAAGTTCTTCGGATATTCCTGCATTTATTTAGAAGAATTCCGAAACCTGCCAAAACCAACAGAGCCTATGGTATATGAGGCAGTGACCCCAGATGATTTAGCGTACGTCATTTATACATCAGGTTCAACAGGCAATCCCAAAGGTGTAAAGGTAAAGCATCAGTCAGTGATTAACAGGATTAATTGGATGAATAAACAGTTCCCAATTAAAGCAGATGATGTGATTATGCAAAAAACAACATATGCATTTGATGTATCTGTCTGGGAGATATTCTGGTGGGCGTATTCAGGGGCCAGTGTATACCTTTCAGAACCAGGGGATGAAAAAAGACCGGAAGAATTGGTGAATAAGATAGAGCAGTTTGGGGTAACGGTAATTCATTTTGTGCCGACTATGTTTTGCATGTTTCTGGATTATGTTGCCCATTTCAAAGTAATAGAAAAGCTAAAAAGCTTAAGGTACATCTTTTTAAGTGGAGAAGAATTGCCAGCGGACTATGTAAACCGTTTTTATGGATTGACCAATGGAATTCTAGAAACGAAGCTGGTGAATCTGTATGGACCAACCGAAGCTACAGTGGACGTTACGTATTTTGAGTGCGACAGAAATACGGATTATGAACACATTCCAATTGGTAAACCAATTGATAATACCTATCTGTACATTTTGGATAAGGAAAGAAAGGTACAGCCAATTGGAGTAAGCGGTGAGCTTTACATTGCAGGAGACGGAGTAGCGGAAGGATATCTGAATAAACCAGAGCTTACCAAGGAGCGTTTTGTGGATAATCCATTCCAGACCAGCCGTAAAATGTATAAGACAGGTGACTTATGCAGATGGGAAGAGGATGGCAATATCCAATACTTAGGAAGGCTTGACCATCAGGTAAAAATCAGGGGTTGCCGTATTGAGCGTGGCGAGATTGAAAAAGTACTGCTTCAGTATGAAAACATAAAAGATGCCGTTGTAATCGACAAAATGGGAAAAGACAGGATTATGTTTTTATGTGCCTATGTTGTCAGCGATAAGGAGCCAAAGACAGACGAAATAAAAGCATTTTTAAGAAAATACCTCCCTGAATATATGGTGCCATCTTATATTGTAGTAAGAAAAGAATTTCCAATGCTTCCAAATGGTAAAGTAAATCTTGCGAAGCTGAAAAAAATCGATATTTATGAGAAACCGGCAAAGATAAAGAAACCTATTAACCAGACAGAAAACCAGATTCATACGTTGTGGGCAGAGGTATTAGAGCAGAATCCTGAAAATATCAGTACGGATGATAATTTCTTCGACATCGGCGGGAATTCCATCAGGCTTATGTCCTTGTGTATGGCGCTAAATGTAAATGGATGGAATACAGTAACAGTGGCACAGCTATTTTCTTATCCGACTATTCATGCAATGGCACTTTTCCTGGATGGCATAAAGAATGTTGCGGATACAGGTAAAAAAGAATATAAAAAGGAAGAAATAATAGAAGTAAAACAGGAAAATGCAATTCAGGCGGAAACGGATATTGCCGTGATTGGTTTATCGGCACGTTTTCCAGAGGCAGGAGACTACCATGCTTTCTGGGAAGAATTGCAGAACGGAAAGGATTTTATTACAGACATACCGAAGGAAAGAAAAAGGGATGTTATCAATTATTTTGAATCAAAGAACGAACCAGTAGAGAAACTAGCGTGGAAGAAGCTGTCTTATCTTCGGCATATTGACCAGTTTGATTATTCGTTCTTTCACATATCACCCAAGGAAGCAGCGTTAATGGATCCGAATCAGCGTATTTTCCTTGAGACCGCTTATGAGGCAATCGAAGACGCAGGATATGGTGGAGACAGCTTGTACGGAAGCAATACCGGAGTATACGTAGGCTTTAGCGGAGATGCACTGTACAAGAACTTTATTCCAGAGGTTAGTAAAGAGGCGGCATCTATGGCATTAGCGGGTAATATTGATTCAATGCTTCCAAGCCGTATCTCGTATTTTATGAATTTTCATGGGCCAGCGGTTATGGTCAATACGGCATGCTCATCCTCTTTGGCAGCAATACATTATGCATGTAAGGCATTGCAGGAAAATGAATGCGGGACTGCACTTGTGGGAAGTGTAAAACTGTGTCTTCTGCCAGTAGAAAACAGCTTCTCCTTTGGAATAGAATCTTCTACTGCAAGAACGTGTTCATTTGATGAGTATTCAGATGGTACTGGGGGAGGAGAAGGGGCGGCAGCCGTGCTCTTAAAGCCGCTTAGCCAAGCTGTAAAAGATGGAGATTCCATCTACGCAGTTATCAAGGGAAGTTCGTTGAACCAGGATGGACGTTCTGTTGGAATTGTGGCACCTAATCCAGAAGCGCAAAAACAGGTGATTCTGGATGCATGGAGAGCATCTGGTGTTGATCCAGAAACCATTTCCTATATCGAAGCACATGGTTCGGGAACAAAATTAGGAGACCCCATAGAGATTGAAGGAATTACAGCAGCATTCCGCCAATATACCAACAGAAAGCAGTTTTGCGCAGTCAGCTCAGTAAAATCAAACCTGGGACATCTCGACCATGCTGCGGGAATGGCTGGATTTGTGAAAGCAGTCTTATCTGTATATTACGGAAAACTGGTTCCGTCCTTGCATTTTTCAGAACCAAACAGGCAGATACCATTTCGTAAATCACCAGTCTATATCAATGACCGTTTAAAGGATTGGAAGTGTGACGGGCAGAAAAGAAGATGCGGAGTCAGCTCCATGGGCCTTAGCGGAACTAACTGCCACATTGTTTTGGAGCAGGCGCCAGAGTTAAACAAAATTGACAAAATAGAAACAAAGCCATTCATTTTCACTATGGCTGCAAAAAGTAAAAATTCACTGCAGAGACTGTTAAATACATATATTCAATATTTAGAACAGAAGGAAGTAGAGCTTCAAAATGTATGTTACACCCAAGCGTTAGGAAGGGGACACTATCAGTACAGAATAGCCTGTGTAGTAAACAGCCAGCAGCAGCTTCTGGAAAAACTGAAGGCATTCGTGGAAGCTGGATTGGGAAAGGATGGAACGGAAGGCTTCTATAGGGAATACAGGGGTGTGTATGGACAAGGGAATGACAAGGGATCGTATACAAAACAAGAATTAGAGGACATAACCAGAGAAGCAGGTCGGCTTGTAGAACAAGTCAGACAAGAGGATATGTCTAAGGAAGATGATTTAGAAACCCTCTGCAGGTTATATGTGCAAGGAGCGGCTGTTGACTGGAATGGATTCTATGAAGGCATAGACGCAAAAAGGATTTCCCTTCCGTGCTACGCATTTGAACGCAATCGATGCTGGGTAGAAGCCTATACGAAAAAAGCAGGATATTACAAAGAGGATAATGAGGTTTATTATCAGACAAAGTGGAAGAAGCAGGAGCTGCCAGAGAAGAATGATAGGGCAAAACGACTTGCAGTCATCATGAGACCATCGGATTTAGAAATGGAGCTGGGGGATATACTTGATAAGTATTCGGATTGTACAGTACGGATGATACTAGGTGGACAGTATCAGAAAATCAGTGAAAACGAATATTATATCCGTTCAGTAGCAGAAGATTTCCAGAAGATATTAGAAGAACATAAATTAGACAAGGTGATACTGAGCATGGCGCTCTCTCTGGAAAGAGAGGATGGCGACACAGAGTCATTAGAGAAGTATAGGGCTTACCTTACTAAGAATTTGTTTGTGCTTAATCAAGCATTAAAGAAAAGTGCAGTTCAGGCAGAGGTCATACTGCTATCTAGGTGCAGTACCCGAGTAGAGGGAACAGAAGCAATAATCTATCCAGAATGCTCTGTATTGGAGGCGTTTGGAAAGGTAATGCCTCTTGAGAATCCGGCAATCCGTGCAAGATTTATTGACGTAGACGATAACACGGAACTTAATCTAGTTGCAGGAGAAATCTGCTCAGAAAGAAAATGGTTTAAGACCGTTTATCGAAACCAAAACCGTTACTGTGCATTTCTTCATGAAGTAGAGAAACCAGAAAAAGCGGAGCAGCGTATCAGAGAAGGTGATGTATATGTTATTACGGGAGGGCTTGGCGACTTAGGTCTGGAAACGGCACTGAATCTTGTAACAGAGCATCAGGTAACAGTAGTGCTGCTCGGACGTAGCGCATTCCCAGAGAAATGCAGATGGAATAATATCCTGATAGAAGGGAAAGACGATGCGTTATGTCATAAGGTGAAAATGCTGCAAAAAATGCAGTACGGAAGAGGAAAAGTCATAATCAGGCAGGCGGATGTTGCAGATTCCATGCAGATAAGAGGAATCTTAAAGGGAATATACGAGGAATACCATCGAATAGATGGAATATTCCATTATGCAGGTGTTAATAGCGGGCAGACCGGGAAACTTCTATGGGAACAGCGTTTGAGCGATTTTGAGGAAGAACTGAAGGCAAAGGTAAAAGGAACTTTAATTCTCTATGAAGAAGCAGAACGATACAATCCACAATTCCTGATTGCATTTTCCTCGCCAGTTTCCCTGATTGGAGGAGTTGGAGCTGGTTCCTATACCGCATCCAATTTGTTTCTGGATGCATTTGCAGATAGCACGGTGAACAGAACGTTCAAGTTACAGACAATTGCCTGGGCGCCTTGGGCAAGGACAGCAGAAAAGCTGGGAGAATATTTTAAATCTAAAAAACAGCTTTTCAAGATAATACAGACAGAACAGATGTTACATGTATTAGAAACCATGATTGCCTCCCATGAGACAAGTGTAATCTTTGGAGAAATCAATTTTGAGTGTGAATTATTCCAGATATACAACCAACTTCCATTTCGATTAAGCAGTACATTAGAGCGTAAGCTTAAGACAGAAACAAGGGGACATGAAAGAAAGCGGCAGATCCGAGCCAAAGGACGAAGCGAAAATGATTATACGGAGACGGAATTAGAAGTGGTTCAGTATTTTGGTAAGATGCTAGGATACGATGAGATCAATATCCATGATAATTATTTTGAATTAGGCGGAGACTCTGTCAGTGGGGCGAAGATAGTGAATTCCCTGAACGAAACCAGAAATGGAATCTTAAATACCACAGATCTTTTTACCAATCTTACCGTATATGAATTTGCGAAAAGGATTGAGGAAAAGATGCAGGTCGAGGATGCCAAAACTGGATACAGTACCTTGGAAGTACAGGAAGAACAGAATGAAAGCATACTAGAATTATCGTATGCCCAGCGAAGAATCTATATTCAATGCAGCATGATGGATTGTAAATTAAGCTACAACATACCAGTGTGTTATGACATAGAAGGCAGTATATCCATTGATAAACTAGAGACTGCAATGAATCAGATGATTGCGCGCCATCAGATATTTAGAACCACATTTGAAATACGGGAAAGCGGGCCCGTGCAGGTGATTCATGATCACTACCGGCTTCAGTTTGAGCGAATTAGTTGTAAGGAAGAGGAGGCCGATGAAACGGTTTTAAGTCTCGTTCAGCCATTCCAGCTTGATAAACTTCCTCTGGTCCGTGCAGCGGTTGTGGAAATCAGTTCTGACAGACATTTGTTGTTTTTAGATCAGCACCATATCATATCAGATGGTTTTTCACTCAATCTCGTGATGGAGGAATTATTATTTGCGTACTTAGATAAAGAATTGCCAAAACCAGTGCAGTATTCTAGCTTCACGAAGTGGCAGAATGCAATGCGCCAGACTGCACGCTATGAAGAACAGAAGAATTTCTGGGAAACCATGCTGAAAGGATTAATGCCCAAAACAGCATTGCCTTATGATTATAGCGATAAACTAGAACAGGCATTTGAAGGAGGAACATACCGGAAGCAGCTAGGAGAAGAATTGACCGGGCAGGTGCTGCGTTTGGCAGTACAATTAAGAACTTCAGACTATATCTTCCTGCTTGCCGCCTTTTACGTTCTTCTATATAAAAATACAGGTTCTCGGGACATTACTATTCTTACCCCTGTTCTGGGAAGGGGTAAAAAGGAATTTGAATATGTAATGGGTAATTGTATTAATCTTCTCCCATTAAGAAATTATCCGAAAGCAGAAATTAGCTTTGCCGAATTCCTTCAGGATGTAAGGGATAGAAGTTTGTCCTGCTTTGGCAATGAAAATGTTCAATTTGATGATATACTGGGACTTCCAGAAGTGGATCAGAGGGTGAATATGTTTTCGCAATTCAATATCATGTTTGTTAAAAATGATGTAGAAAAATTGAAAGGTCAAGTAAAAGAAATGACTATAAAGGAGCATAATATTCCTAATAAAACTGCAAAATATGATTTATCTCTGGAAGTGAAATCGGCTAAGAATATTGGCCTTGCATTTGAGTATGCCAGTAGTCGATTTAAGCCGGAGACAATAGAAAAACTGGCTTTACAATACATAGATATCATTAGACAGGTGGCTGCCAGCCCAGATATGAAAATAGCAGATATACAGAGGCTTAAACAAGATAACAGTAAGAAAAAGAAGAAGTTAATAAGCCTGCTGGAAAATCTTAAGAATGATATTTCTGATATGGGAGGTAAGGACGCCTGATAAAACGCTAATGGAGAAAAAATATGCTTCAATATAAAATAAATGAGATGGTCAAGAGATATCCTGACAGTGTGGCATTGGTTTTTCAGGATAAGGAAATGACCTACGGTGAGCTTCATCAGAGAAGTAATGCAATCGCTTCTGAACTAAAGAAAGCTGGAGTAGGAAAAGGGGATATTGCAGCAGTTTTTGCAGAACGCTCGTTTCATATGATTGAAATTATTTTAGGAATCTGGAAAACCGGAGCGGCATTTCTCCCGATCGATATTGAGATTCCAAAGGAACGAGTTCAATATATGTTGCATGAAAGTTCAGGAAAAGCAATCGTTGTAACAAACCAATCAACTGGTATTTGGGAAAAATACCAGCTAAACTGCCCGCTTGTTATAGTAAATGTTGATCAAATAGAAAAACAGATAGTATTTGAACCTTTTGTAGAAGAGGAAGAGGATACGGCGTATGTCATATACACCTCTGGCACATCCGGAAAGCCAAAGGGTGTTATGGTCAGCAATGGAAACCTTAACAATTTTATAGATGCCATGGAAGTGGTTTTTCCGCACCTTACGGGAAAGAAAATGTTAAATATAACAACTATATCATTTGACATTTTCCTAATGGAAACCATTTTCCCGTTGACACAGGGGATGATGGTTGTGATTGCCGATGAACAGGAACAAATGATGCCTGAAAAGCTTGCAGGCTTGCTGAATAAGCAGAGAATAGACGTTATGCAGACGACGCCTTCCAGGTTAGAAATCCTATTAAGGAGTGGAGAATTCCGGGAGCATGTAAAGCAGCTTTCTGCTATCATGATTGGTGGGGAAGCGATGCCAAAGGCACTTGTGAAAAAGCTGGAAGCGTATACAGATGTTTTGATTTATAACATGTATGGACCGACAGAGGCAACAATCTGGAGTTCGGTAAAGAAAATTAAGGATTCCCAGAATATTACCATAGGAAAACCGCTCCTTAACACTGCATTTTACATATTAGACAAAGAAGGTAAAAGGATTGAGGATGCTGGGCAAGCAGGAGAATTGTGCATCAGTGGAAAAAGTGTTGCAAAGGGATATTTAAATCTACCAGAGCAGACAAAAGAGAAATTTTTAATAGACCCATTTGAGGGAGAATGCAGGATGTATCGTACCGGAGACCTGGCAAGATATCTGGAAAATGGAGAGATAGAACTAATCGGAAGGATGGACGATCAGGTTAAAATAAATGGTTATCGTATTGAACTTGAAGAAATTGAATTCCATTTGGAAAAGCTTTCAGAAATCAAAGAGTGTAAGGTGGTGGCCAGAGATTCTGGAAGCGGAGTGAAATATCTGGCAGGATACTATGTTGCAAACCAGGTAATTAATGAACGGTATATCATGGAATACCTACATACAAAACTTCCAGAGTACATGGTACCACTTGTGTATGTAAAGCTCGAAAAATTCCCGTTATCGTTAAGTGGAAAGATGAATGTGTCCTTGCTGCCTGACCCATTCGGGGTGACAAATGAAGAAAAAGAGGGACAAACTGCAGAACTTAAGGAGATCAAGGCGGCATTAATGGAGATTTGGCAGGAGATTCTGGATAATGAAAACCTTACAGAAAAGACGAATTTCTTTGCAGCAGGGGGAAATTCGCTTACTATTGGCATGATGCTCTCAAGAATCAACGCAGTGTACCCTAGTTCCGTTGATTATGCGGATGTATTTTCACATCCATCAATCTCCATGCTGGCCAGTCTGATATTGGATTCAAAGCAGATACAGCAAAGCTTTGTAGTCAGTACCGTGGCACTTCAGGGAGAATACCTGGCAGATGGTGAAATACTGCAAAATAACACGGTTCTGAAAGCGGAAATAGAGGAAGATAAGGCAACGGTATTTAAAGCAGAGCTTGAAAAAGACGGATATCAGAAAGAAGAAGGCTTATTAGCTGCATTTCTTCTGCTCATGTACCAGATTGCTGAGAATTCCGTTGTGGGCCTGACTCTGGTATGGAAAACAGCGGAACGGATGGAAGCATTTCGAATTAATCTCGAAGAGATGGAAGAGTTTTCAGAACTGATTGATTCTGCAAGAATTATACTGGAGAGTAAGGAAAAGAAGATTTACCATCAGGAAAATTGCAAATTTATCCGCGAAGAAAAAGAAATTTCTGTACTGTTTTCCTATAATGGCAAGCTGAAGGATTGTGTGAAGGAACAGATGGACTGGGTATGTGATATCACCAGCTATGACGAAAAGATAAAAATTATATTTGAGTATAATCCTGAAAAAATATCTGGCAGAAAAATGATAAGCCTATTTCGCGCTTATCTGAATCTGCTTGATACAATCATAGAATAAAATGGAGGAATGCACTTGTTTAAGTTAGAGTATGCAGAGATATTTGCTTGCCCACGGTGTGGAAGCAGTATGAAGCTAGGATTTGATGTATTTCAATGTGATGAGTGTAGGATAAAATACAAGTTTCGGAGAGGGATACCTGTCTTATTTAAAGAGCAAGATGAGAATCGGAAAAAGGACGAGGTGCAGAAGGGGTATCAGAAGGTGTTTCATTCACTGCAGGAATATGGGCTTGCGGAGTACTCCTCTTTTTTGAATCTAGGTTATGCGGATGTAGACGAAGAAGGCAGGAAAATGCGGAAGAAAGAACAGTTGTCTTATAAGCCGAATAAAACTTCGGTCCAGCTTTTGTATGAGCTAATCGGTGAGTATTCACTAGACGGACACCGGGTTCTGGAAGTCGGATGTGGAAGAGGCGGAAACCTTGCTGAATTGGGGGATATGTTTCAGCCTAAATTGTTGGCAGGTCTGGATCTATGTTTTGAAAATGTATATCATTGTAGTAAAATACATAGGCTGAAAAATGGCTTTTTCTGCGAAGGTGATGCGCAAAGACTGCCGTTCCAAAGTGGCTGTTTTGATGATGTAGTTAATATTGAATCTTCTCATTCCTACCCGGAGATAAAAAGCTTTTATCGGGAAGTTTATCGGGTTCTATCGGATGAAGGTGTATTTTTCTATACAGATGTTATGCCGGTAGAGAAGTTTAAACTATGTGAAGTATTATTAAAAGAGATTGGCTTTAAGATAGCAGAGAGCCGAGATATTACACGTAACGTTCTGAAGGCTTGCGAAGAGAAGGCAAAAAGAAGAGCAACAGTATTTGATAACGTGAATATGCAAAATGATATGCTGTTGTTAGCGGATTTTCTGGGAATTCCAGGTTCGGATATTTATCAGGAAATGAAAGAGCGTGAACAGATCTATAAAATTATAGTATTAAGGAAACACGCATATAACTGAGTAGAAATTATCGTTGCAAAGAGGTGAGTGACTTGTGAAAAAGATGCTGATATCAAAGAATATAGAGCTTAGTGATTATACGGATGAACATATTACATCAGTTGATAAAAAAGATATTGCGATTATAGGGATATCTTCAAGGATTGCAGATGCACAGAATTATGATGAATTCTGGGAGATACTAAAGCATGGCAGGGACTGCATGAAGAAATTCAGTGAAGAGCGAAAACAGTATATTAATCCTCTTTTCCTGAGCATGGGTGCCAAGCAGGAAGAATTAAGTTATGAAGATTGTTTAGAATGTGCTTTTTTAGATCATATTGCCAGATTTGATGCCGCTTTTTTTGGTATTTCTCCAATGGAAGCATCGCTTATGGACCCGTCCCAAAAACTATTCCTTACAGTAGCATACCAGGCAATGGAAGATGCAGGCTACGGCGGTGATGCCCTGCGGGGAAGCAAGACAGGCGTGTACGTTGGATATAGCAGTGATTTTGGTATTGATTATAAGAATTATATTCAGATGGTAAATCCGTCCCTTATATCGTTAGCTATGCTTGGAAATATTAAATCCCTAATTGCAGGAAGAATTGCATATCTACTTGATCTAAAGGGACCAAGTATGCTGGTAGACACCGCATGTTCGTCGACTTTAGTAGCAGTTCATCTAGCCTGTGAAGCAATCAGAAAGGGTGAGTGTGACCAGGCAATCTGCGGTGGAGTAAAAGTCATGATTCTGCCTAAGAAAACGGACAAAGAAAGTGAAGTAAGAATTGAGGCCGAAGATGGAAGGGCAAGGACCTTTGATGACAAATCCGATGGTACAGGTGCGGGTGAAGGCAGTGGAGCTGTTTTACTCAAACCTCTGTATAAGGCAATTCAAGATAAGGATTCTATATACGCTATAATTAAAGGAAGTGCGGTGAATCAGGATGGAGCATCGGTAGGAGTTTCAGCGCCAAATGGAAAGGCACAGGAAAATGTAATCAAAAAGGCATGGAAAGAAGCCGGGATTGATCCTGCAAACATTTCCTATGTTGAAACACACGGAACAGGAACACAGCTCGGAGACCTGATAGAAGTAACAAGCTTAAACAATGCATTTAGGAAGTATACGAAGAGGAAGCAGTTCTGCTACATTGGAAGTACAAAGACCAATATTGGACATTTAGACAGTGCGGCTGGAATTGCAGGACTGATAAAGCTTGTTCTTGCTTTGAAAAACAAGGAACTGCCTCCGTTGATACATTTTCATACTCCAAACCGTAAGATTGCATTCCCTGATTCTGCGGTTATAGTGAATGACAGATTAAGAAAATGGGAGACGAACGGAGAACGAATATGTGGAATCAGTTCTTTCGGATTAAGCGGGACAAACTGTCACATGGTTCTGCAGGAATGGAGGGAAGAAGAGCCGAAAAGTAACGAAGCGTCCGAGAAAGAATATCTGTTTGTCTTATCTTCAAAAAGCCAAAATGGCCTTCGGATGTTAGTAAAAGATTACATAGCGTGGCTGGTTAAAAACCAGAATTCAGCAATGAAGGATATCTGCTATACCGTACAGGCGGGACGGGGACATTATAAATACAGGCTGGCACTTGTCGCAGGAAGCGGGAAGGAACTGCTTGACAAGCTTATGAGAATTCATTCCGATTTTGATTCTCTAAACAAACATTTGTTAGATCAGTGCTATTACGGTGAGTATTCGGTGATAGCGAATACTCAGGAAAGAAAAAGAACGGGTGAGATTACTTTGGATGAACAAGAAAGACTCAATATAGAAATGCGTAAGCTGTCGGTTGAAAATGGAGATTCTTTGGATACTCTCAAGAAGATGGCAAGCTTGTATGTGAAAGGGGCCGATGTACCGTGTCAGGAGCTTTTCCGTGGAAAGGGATGCCATCGTATCCATCTTCCAGGATATCACATGGAGGAAAAAGAATCCTGGCTGGATATTAATGAAAAAAAAGTAATGCAAAATGTTAGACGGGGTATGCGGCATCCATATTTACATAGTTTGTGTGTGTGCTCAATTGATAGAGATATCTATGAAACTTCATTTTGCCCTGATATACAGTGGGCATTAAAAGAACATAAGGTAGGAGAATATTACGTTCTGCCAGGCACAGCTTACATAGAGAGTATGAGGGCAATCGCACAAATTAAATGGAGAAAAGATGCAAGTATTTCCCTAAACGATTTAGTATTTTTCAAGCCGTTGTCTGTCAAAGAATCAGAGACCGTTATATTGCAGACAATCGTAACGGAGGAAAATGAAGATATCAGATTCGTATTTGCAAGCAAAGACAGAGTAAGCCAGAAATGGATTACCCATGTGGAGGGAAGGGCTTCTACAGTTCCAGAACCGAAAGCAGAGGAGATGGACATAACCAGAATAACTAGCCGTCTTCACTTTCATAAGGAAAAATTAGATTACTCTGGCTCAGAATTTGTAAAGGTCGGTGGAAGGTGGAAAAATATCGATTCTTTTTATTCTGGAGAAGATGAGGTGGTCGTGAAACTAAAGCTACCAGAACAGTATCAAGAAGATCTGGAAGATTTTATGCTTCATCCTTCATTGCTTGACAATGCAGTTAATTTTCTGATTCAAGGCATTGGAGAGGGGAGATACCTCCCGTTTACGTATAAGAAACTAAATATATATGGTAAGATGCCGCCAGTCTTTTATAGTTATATAAGGAAAAAGAAAGTCGGCAAGGACACAGATACCGTTACAACGGATATCGATCTGGTGGATGAAGATAGAAAGGTGTTTGTTTCCATTCGGGATTATATAATCAAAAAAGTGGAAGACGCAGATATGCTTACCCGCAAGCAGCAGTTTTTCTGCCAGAACTGGCAGGCTGCAAAACTGCCAAAAGAGCGCAAGGAAAGAAGAAAAAAGAAAATTTTGGTTCTTTCAAGTCCGTACAGCAAGGAATCCTCACATAAAGCTTACCTAAAGGCTAATTATGATGTGATAGAAGTGATGTTAGGAGAGGGATGGTGTAAAGAGTCTTTCAATCAATACTGCATAGGATGTACAGAACAGGATTTTGAACGACTTGTTTTGGAGTTAATGGGCGGACAGATGGAAGATATCTTTGTATTTACAGGATATGGCGTAGAAGACAGTGTATGTGAGATGGAAGAATTCTTAAGACAGAAAAGTTATATGCTAGATAGTTTCTTCTGCCTAATAAAGGCTCTGGCAAAAAATAAATGGAATAACCCAGTAGATATTACGGTTTTATCCAGGTATGGCTATCAAATCAGGGAAGGTGAATCAGGCAGTTCGTTAAATGAAGCATTGTCTGCTTTAGCCAAGGTAGTTTCCCAGGAGTCCATGCATATTAATTGTACCTGCATTGATATGGATGAGAAGACACAAATGCAGGAAGTGGTAAGTTTGTTAGAAAAATATGAGCTTACACAGGCGGGGTACAGGGATGGACAGCTATATATTCCAGTATTAAAGGATGCAGATGTTGATGAAAAGCGGGGTAGGGCAAGATTTAGTCCTATGGGAGTATACATTATCACTGGAGGCGCAGGGGGAGTCGGCAAGGTCCTTATGGAGCATATTATCCGTAATGGGGGAAGAAATCTTTTGTTAGTCAGCAGACATGCAACGCTTACAAAAGAGCAAACGAATACCTATCAGGAACAGGGGATTTCTATAGAGTGTGTGCAGGGAAATGTAGCTGATTACGAGGCAATGGATAAAATGCTAACCTACGCAAGAAAGAAATTTGGAAAGATTAATGGAATACTTCACTGTGCCGGTAATCCTGGGGATGGTTTCCTATTCCGTAAAGAAATGCAGGCATTCCAAAAAGTTCTAGAGCCTAAAGTAGCTGGAACCTGGGTGCTCGACAGACTGACACAGGAAGATGAGCTAGAGTTTTTTGCCATGACTTCATCCATTAATAGTGTAACAGGAGGACAAGGGCAGGGAGATTATTCTTGTGCCAACGCATATCTGGACAGTTTTGCAAAGTGCAGGAACGCTCGCGGGAAGAGAACCTTTGCAATTGACTGGCCGCTTTGGAATAACACTGGAATGTCAGCGAGATATGATGTAGATAATACAGATAATATATTAGAAAAGATGGAACCATCCCAGGCAGGTGACTATTTTGATGCTGTCTTAATGAGCAGTTATCCAAGTGTAATCGTGGGAAATCCAAAGGAAAGTTCTGGAATTGTCCAGAATGGAACGTTAGCAGTAGAGGATATTACAAGAAAAGAAGTGCCGGAAAATGCACAGACAGAGGGATCTGGAACAGTCAGCATAGAAGGAAAAGAACTGGATCGGTGCACAGAGACAGAGATAAAGTTGGGCAGTATGGTTGCAGATGTACTAAAGCTTTCTAGGGTGAATTTGTATCAGAATTTCAAAGAAATGGGCATGGATTCCATAATTGCAGTAAGACTGGTACGTAATATCAACAATGAACTCTCTGACACAGTTGATGTCGCAGATATTTTTACTTATGTTACGATTGCTGAATTAGCCAGCTATATCGATAAGAAAACAAAAGCATCACAAAAAAGAGATGCCGCACATTCGCTGGAGGAGATTATGCTTCTACTTGCAAGCGGAGAGATCAGTATGGAAGAAGCAGAAGAACTTAAAAAATATATCATTTAGCAGGTAGGTGTCAATCAGCATACTAGAAAGGAAACATATGAAAGACTAGATACAGTTTTTCATATAGAAGAGTTTATGGATCAAGTTGAAAAATATGTATTTGATTTAGTAGTGAATCATTCCATACAGCCCAAAGATGCTTCAAATATCCTGAAGTTAATCAGTGAAAATGAGAATGAAAAAACAAATGATATTGCGATAATTGGTATGTCATGCCGGTTTTCAAATGCTGATAATTATGAAGAATACTGGCAGAACATTATGCATGAGATAAACTGTATTAGAGAGTTCCCGGAGAGACGGAAAGATTACGTCCAGCAGTTTTACAAAGCTATTGATTCTCCCTATATTGACCTTCCATTTATGAAAGCCGGTTTCCTGGAATCAATCGAACAGTTTGATGAGTCCATGTTCCGTATTTCACCAAGAGAAGCAAAGGAGATGGATCCATTTCAAAGAATGTTTTTAACAGTTGCATTTGAAGCAATGGAGGATGCCGGATATACAGCAAGCCAGATATATGGAACGAAAACTGGGGTTTTTGCTGGAAGAGATCATACACCTGAGAATCCTTACAAACATATTGCCGGCTCTACGGAGCCGCTGGTTATGACCGGTACATGGACAGGAATTGTGGCCAGCAGGTTTTCTTATATTTTCAATCTGCAGGGGCCAAGCATGATAATAGATACTTCCTGTTCTTCTGGATTAACGGGTGTGCATCTGGCATGCGAGTCATTAAGACGTGGAGAATGTGATATGGCAATAGCAGGTGGTGTCCATCTGGAATTTACGGCAAAACAGAGTCTGAATCCAACCTTTACAATGATTGAATCAGAAGAATCCTGTGTTCGTTCTTTTAGTTCTGGTGCGACAGGAACTGTATGGGGAGAAGGAGTGGCAGCCGTTTTCTTAAAACCGTTGGAGCGTGCGAAAAGGGATGGGGATCATATATTAGGAGTCATAAAGGGAAGCGCAATGAATAATGACGGTGCCTCTAACGGTTTGACCGCACCAAATGCACAGGCCCAGTCACAGGTTCTGATAGATGCGTGGAAAAACGCGAAAGTTGACCCTAAAACCATTCAGTACATTGAAGCACATGGAACGGGAACAGAACTAGGAGATCCAATCGAAATCAAAGGAATTCAGGATGCCTTTTCACGTTATACAGATAAAAAGCAGTTTTGTGGCATCGGAACCGTAAAAACCAATATCGGACATACTGTAGCGGCATCTGGAATTGCATCCTTAATCAAGGTTATTTTGGCAATGCAGCATGGGGTACTGCCGCCAAGTATTAATTTCAAACAGGCTAATTCCTATATCAACTTTACAGATTCACCGGTTTATTTTGTAGATAGAATTCAAAAATGGAAAAAGGGAGAAAACCCAAGAAGAGCGGGTATTAGCGCATTCAGCTTTAATGGAACCAACGTACACCTGGTATTGGAAGAACCGGAAAGCATTGTATCCGGAGAGGAAATCAAGGAAAAGCCAGAACTGTTTGTTCTTTCTGCTAAAAATGATAAGAGTCTCAAACATTACGTGGAAGATTGTTACCGGTATATAAACGTGCAGAAAAATGATTCTTTTGACAGTATCATAAAAACGGCACAAGTCAATAAAGAACCATTTGAAAACAGATTAGCATTTGTTGTTAAAGATGTACAGGAACTGAAAAGAAAATTGAAATATATAGCAGACAATGGTTTACAGGCAGACGATACACAAAAAATATTCTATGGCGAAATAAAAGGAAAGCATAAAAATATTCAAAAGTTGGATAATTCCCTTGTGGAAAGAGTGGCGGACATAGATCGTCAAACGGTTGCACAGCAGGCTGAGCTGCTTAATCAATTAGCGCAAGCTTTTGTGGAAGGAAAGCAGATTGATTTTGCGGAGCTTTTCCATTATGGGACATTTGCCAAGGCGAGACTGCCAATCTATCCATTGGATTTTAAGAGATACTGGCCAGCAGAACCATTTCCAGAGAAAAAGGATAGACCGAAGGAAATAGAACATCCGCTGTTAAATAAGTGTCTGGTACAGTCTATTGACACAGAAATCTACTTAGCCAGATTGAGTCCTAAGATGCACTGGGTACTGAGTGAACATAAGATCCAGGGACATTATGTATTGCCTGGAACTGCATATATTGAAATGATCCGTGAAGTAATAAACCTGATAGTTAATGAAGAAACGGTTACATTAAAAGATCTAGTATTCATTTCACCACTCATTGTGGAGCCGGAAGAAACAAAGGATGTCCAGATTATTATAAAAGAAGAGGAAGGCGGGAAACATATAACGGTTGCAAGCAAAGAAGAGATGCTAGATACATGGGTGAAGCATGTGGAGACTGTTTGGGTGAAGAGTGAGAAGGAAAAGGTCGGCTTTATTGACATTGATGGCCTGAAGGCAAAATTAAGCAGACAGACAGTACAGCCAAAAGAAGAACAGAATGACTTTTTCACAATCGGTGACCGCTGGAAGTCAACAAGCGAAATCTATATGGGAAAGGATGAGCTATTGTGTACTTTGAAACTTCCGGAACAATTTGAGAAGGATTTAGTAGATTACACACTTCATCCAGCATTGTTGGATAATGCCGTGAATTTTTCTATTCAGAATATTGGAGACGGAATGTACCTTCCATATGCTTATAAAAAGATAAAAATATTACATAAGATGCCAAATGTATTTTATAGTCTGGTTCGTAAAAAAGATAATATAGAAAATACAGAAATCATTACAGCAGACGCATGGCTTATGGACCAGGAAGGAAATGTGTTTGTAGAAATAGAGGATTACAGCATTAAAAAAGTACATTCTCATGAATTTGAAAACAGGTATAAAAGCTTAAAAGGCCAGCAGCCACAATTCTATAAAACCGGATGGGAGAAGACAGAGGAAGAACCTGACTGGGAGGAAAAGGATTCAGGGAACATTTTGGTGTTTGAGGATACCAATGGTCTAGGAAGCAAGGCAAAAGAATTGTATGGAAACCAAAATATAATTACGGTATCAGCCGGAAACCAGTATGCCCAGACGGAAGAAAATCATTTCTGTATCAGTCCGCGTCAAGAAGATTATGACCGGCTTCTTCAGGCACTAAAAGATAAACAGATAGATAAGATTGTGCATTTAATGAGCTGCGATGAACAGGAAAAATTCGAAAGCCAGAAGCAGAACAGTATTACTAGCCTGTTTTATCTAGCGAAAGCACTGATTAACAGCAGGATTTCGAATCCAATAGAACTGGTACTTGTAACACGTTACGCATACCGTATCGGTGATACAGAAAGGATTCGCCCTTTTGGGAATGCTTTATTTGGTTTGGGAAGCGTAATCGCGCAGGAAAATGAAAGCGTTACATGCCGCTGCATAGATGTGGACGAATCAACGAAAACAGAAGTGTTAATGAAAGAGGTCTTTCAGGGGACAAGTTCTTCTATCGCATACAGGGCAAACGAACGCTACATAAGAACTCTGGATGTATTGGAAGCTGAGAACGAGGAAAATGAGAACAAGAAAACGAAGAAAGCAGTAGACTGGAAAGAGGATGGCGCTTATATCATAACTGGTGGAACCGGTGGAATAGGTAGTGAACTAGTAAACTATCTAACAGCAAACTCTATGTGCAAGTTGGTATTATGGGGCCGGAGCGAAAGAAGCTATGGAGAAGAATGGAACCAGTTAATCGATGATCGCAGGATCCAAATCGCGCAGGTAGACGTTACCGATATGAATGCGGTAAATGGGGCGCTTACCGATGTTCGTGTAAGATATGGAAAAATAAATGGTATCTTTCATTGTGCTGGGGTTGCAGGAAATGGATTCCTGTTTAGGAAAAACGAGCGGGAGTTTATGGAGGCTATTGCTGCAAAGGTAGAAGGAACAAGAAATCTGGAATTGCTTACCAGACAGGATTCTCTTGATTTCCTTATTCTGTTTTCCTCCATTACCGCATACACAGGAGGTCCTGGACAGTCTGATTATACGACAGCGAATGCATTTATGGATAGCTTTGCTTCGCTATTAAGAAGTGAGGGAATTCCTACTTATTCTGTAAACTGGCCTCTATGGAAAGATATAGGAATGAGTGCTGCTTACCATGTGAATGAGAACATGAGCGTATTCAAGGCAATCGAGCTAGAACGAGCCATTTCTGCCATGGAAAAAGTTTTACAGATGGATTACGCTAATCTGATATTTGGCGTTCCGAATTATGAATTGATTGCGAAAGCAGCTGGCAAATTACCATTCGCTATATCATCAGAAACGATGCGGCGTATCATTAACAAATACAGCGAGAAAAAGGGAAGCCATGCTGGTGAGCAGGGAAACATAGATGAGATGGAAAGCATAGTATTTGCAGGCAAAACAAAAGAAGAATGTTCAGAAACCGAAAGGAAGTTGGTATACATATGGGCATATTCGTTTAGTTGCCAAAAAATAGACGTATATGCGAATTTCATGGATTATGGCGGAGATTCTATTATTGCAACACAGATTTATAAGGAAATTGTTTCAAAAGTATGCAGTGACCTTGATATATCTGATATCTTTACCTATCCAACGATTGTGGGACTGGCAAAAGTCATAGAAGAAAGAATGGGGATCAAAGAGCCAGAAGAAACTGTCAGTGAGGAAATGAGCGATGATCAGTTGAAGAAAATGTTGCAGGGAATCAAGTCGGGTTCTCTTTCGGTAGAGCATGCAACACAATTATTGGAGAAAAGATAGAGGCGTTTTTATGAATAAAAAACTGATTGTTATTGGTGCAGGAGTTGCAGGGCTTGCAGCCGGAATATATGCAAGACTGAATGATTTTGATTCCGTAATTTATGAAAGCCACGATATAGCAGGCGGGGTATGCACATCCTGGAAACGAAAGGATTTCATCATAGATGGATGCCTGCACTGGCTTATGATTGATACTCCGGGAACTCCAACGTATGATACATGGAGGGAGCTGGGCATTCTAGAGGAATGCCGCTTTCTCCCAATTGATGTGTTTCTTGTCATACATGGGCAGCAAGGGGAGAGCTTGATCGTATATAGCGATGTAGATAAGTTTGAATCCGAAATGCTCCGAGTAGCGCCAGAAGATCAAGAACTGATTAAGCAGTTTGGTGATACCATACGGTTATATCAGATCATGCAGGAAAGTAAGGACGAAAAAGAGAACAGGAGAACATTTTTCCGCATTGTCAGACGATTATCGAATGCACAGGGCGGCTTGATGAAGGTGAGAGAATATGCACATAGATTTCGGAATCCGTTTCTTAGGAAAGCGTTTCCGCTCATTTTAGGAAGGGATACAACCGTTGGAATCTTAGCAATGACCTTAGCTCAATTTGCAAATAAAATCGTTGCAGTTCCAGAAGGCGGGTCTTTGGCATTTTCTAATAAGTTGCTGGAAAAGTATAAGAATCTTGGTGGAGAGATTGTATATAAGAAGACGGCAGAAAGAATTCTTAAGCGGGATGGCAAATCCTACGGAGTCGTTTTTGAGGATGGGACACAGTCTGAGGCTGACTACATTATCTGGGCAGGTGATGGTCACAGTCTTTTATATGATTTGTTAGCGGACGAGGAAAAGGACGCAAGTACACAAAAGCTTTACCAGAGTGGAACCCTTTTCGCACCGTTAGTACAGCTTTCGCTATGTTTAGATGGGGAGATAGCGAATATGCCAAACCGTCAGATCATAATCACGCAAGAGCCCGTTTTCAAAGATGGATATGGTGAGGATTATATTCTGTTAAATAATTACCAGTATGATAAAACGCTTATGCCAGAAGGAAAGTCAATTATCAATGTTCTTTTAAATACCTCCTATGCGTACTGGAACTCGCTTGGATATCATACGAAAGAATACAAGGAAGCAAAAAATCAGGTAAAGGATCACATAGTAAAGGTGCTGTCAAAGCATTATCCTGATTTGACAGAGAAAATCAGTTATCTCGAAGTTGCAACCCCACTTACATGGGAACGGTATACCAAGAACTGGAGAGGATCTTATGAAGGATTTCTGTCATCACCGGAAAATCTGAATTACAAGCCAAAGTCAACATTAAAGGGGTTAGAGAACATCTATATGTGCGGACAATGGGTACAGATTGGTGGAGGTGTAAGTACATGTGTTTTGTCAGGTAAGAATACCATTCTAGAGATCTGTCAAAGAGAAGAACAGAACAGTATAAAATAGAAATTACGCAAAGAAAGGGAAAATGCGGGTATGAGTGATATCGCAGCGATTAATCAGTATATTTTAGAACAGGTTAAGTCGGGAAATATGAAGGAAGACATGGCATTTACCTTGTTAAAAAGCATCAATACAAGTCAGGATAGTGTTGATGATATCGCTATAATAGGAGTTTCATGCAGATTTCCACAAGCTGACAATGTAGAAGAATTTTGGAATAATATTTTAGAAAATAAGGTTTCCATTCGACAGTTTCCAGATGGCAGAATGAAAAAATTAAGCAGGAACGTTTCTGATAATGATAAAAGCCGGTATTTAACGGCAGGATATTTAGAAGATATTGATTTATTCGATCCTGGTTTTTTTGGTATTTCTATAAATGAGGCAGTTGCCATGCTTCCACAGCAGAGAATGTTTATGGAAGTTGCATATGAAGCATTAGAACATGCTGGATATGGTGGAAAAAGACTGGATGGAAAGAAAACGGGGATCTACGTTGGGATTGACCATGCGTCAAATGGAAATGAATACATGAGTATCTTTGGCAGACAGGATATTATTGCAAAGACAGGATCCTGGCCAGGAATGTTATCCTCTAGAATAGCCTATGCATTAAATCTCAAAGGACCTAATATGGTTATCGATACAGCATGTTCCTCCGGTCTGGTTGCGATACATACAGCATGTTCAGCGTTGCGAAATAAAGAATGCGGTATGGCAGTAGCAGGCGGAATTAATATTCTTGTATATCCGAAAGCAGCAAATGTCATGGAGGAAATCGAAGCAGAAGGAGCCGATGTGCGTCCGTTCAGCAGAAATGCAAGTGGGACCGTGTGGGGAGAAGGAGTTGGAGCACTGATATTAAAACCACTAAGCAAGGCGATCAGTGATAATAACCGCATACTTGGTGTTATAAAAGGCAGTGCAGTGAATAGCAATGGTAAATCCAATGGAATTACAGCTCCTAGTGCATCCGCACAGCAGGAGGTAATTATGCAGGCATGGAAGACAGCACAAGTGGAACCAGAGAGTATTCAATATATAGAAACACATGGAACCGGAACGCTTATAGGGGATCCTATCGAATTAAAAGGTATAACAGCAGCATTCAGACAATTTACCAAGAGGGAACAGTTCTGTGGAATTGGCTGTTCTAAGCAGAACATCGGTCATTGTGTAGCTGCTTCAGGAATCGCATCCATCATCAAAATGCTGAAGGCAATGCAGGAAAGAAAAATGTTATCCATTCATAATTTTGATGAACCGAATCCGTTTATCCGTTTTATTCATTCTCCAGTGTTTGTTGTGGATCAGGTAAAGGACTGGAAGCGGGGAGAATATAAGAGAAGAGCAGGGGTGAGTTCCTTTGGGTTCACGGGGACAAATTGCCATGTAGTGCTCGAAGAGCCGCCAGAGGTATCTGATACAGAGGAAAAACAGGGATTACATATTTTTTGCCTTTCCGCAAGAAATGAGAAAGTTCTGCACAAACTCATTAACCAGTATGTGCAGTCTGGCATCGAGAAATCGGAGGATACATTAGAGAACGTCTGTTACACCCAGAATGTGGGGAGAGGGCATTATCTTGTAAGACTTTCATTTGTCGTGAAGAATCGGGATGAGTTAATCAGCAAGCTTAAGTTGTTACAGGAAAGTAGTTCTTATGATGGGATAGAGGATATTTACTATGGTACAGTAAAAATAATGGACCATCAGGAAGAGGCTAGGGAAGTTGGTGGAATGACCCAGTTCGAACATGAGAAGCTGACAAGGAGAGCTAATCAATATATCAAAGAACATGCAGGCGGAAAAGACCAGCTGTCAGATGAATATCGTAAAATTTGTCAGCAGATCTGTCAGTATTACGTACAAGGTGCAGATATTGACTGGGAACGCGTCTATTACCAGAATAGAAAAATAAGAATTGCCGATGTACCCGTATACCCTTTCGATAATCAGCATTACTGGCCAGAGATAAAAGCAGACGGCGAAGATTACAAAAACCAGATTGCTTATCATTTAGCATGGAAGGGATTGCCTAAGACAGAAGTGAGAAATATTCAAGATGAGAAAATCGTTTTGATTATGGATTCGCAGGGAGTCGGAGAAAACGTAAAACATGCATTAGCGAATGGAAATAAACTGATTACGGTTGTTCTAGGTGAAACATTTAGCAAGACAGGAAATACGGAGTATATCTGTTCCGAAACAAAAGAGGATTATGAAAAACTATTCCATGAGCTTGCTGAGGAAAGGATAGATCGTATTATCCATGTGAGTTCTATTACAGCAGGGGCTAATGGTGTTAGGAGCGTATTTCAAATGTACCAGGCGCTGATAGGAATAGATGCAAATAAGAGAATACTAAGATTAAATGTCATATCAAGTAATGCTTATGAGATAACCGGACAGGAACATACCATAGAACCAGACCACGCAGCAGTTTACGGATTATTAAAAGCAGCGTCAAGAGAGAGCGGGTTTTTACATTTTCAATGTTTGGATATAGATTTGGATTCCTATGAAACAGAAGAGGTAATACGTGCTATTGCAATGGAAACACCATATTTTCTTACAGCACTGCGTAACAGGACCTGCTATGTAGAAGAAATCGAAGCAGGGTATCCACAAAAGGAAATGGAAGTCGCAATAAGAGAAAATGGAGTGTATCTGGTAACAGGTGGAAACGGTGGTATTGGGAAGCAGATTGCAAGGTATCTGGCATCACGAAAGCATTGCAAGATCATATTCTTAAGCAGGACCCCCTTTCAGGATGAAGAACTGTTGAAGGAACTAGAGAAGAGCGGTTCGAAGTATTCCACTTTCTGTGCAGATGTAGCAGATTATGAACAGATGGAGCTCCTTATGGAAACGATCCATAAGGAATACGGCGTTTTACATGGAGTGTTCCATTGCGCCGGCTTATTCGAGCAGGGATATCTGGCAGGAAAAGACTGGGAAACAGTCTATCAGGTAATGAAAGTTAAAATGGAGGGTACTAGAATCTTAGATCAAGTGACTAGAGATAAGAATTTGGACTGTCTGTTCCTGTTTTCTTCTATGGCAGCCATTATTGGAATGCAGGGACAAGCAGGATACACCGCAGCCAATTCTTTCTTGGATTCTTTTCAGGAGTATCGGAATAAGTCAGGATTCAAAACGATCTCGGTAAACTGGGGAATATGGGGAGAAACTGGCGGGGCACTTAATTTCCAGTTTGATAAAGAGTTTATCTATCGGCCATTAACCAATCAGGAAGCATTAGAAGTATTGGAAAAGATATTAGAAGGTGGTTTTAAAAGAACGCTTGCAGTGAAGATAAATTATCAGAATAGAAGTCTTAAAGATTATCAATCATTGCCTCTTCTCGTATCCAAGTCAATCTGTTCCTATATTGAATTTTTGAAAACAGAAGAGAAGGAAGAAACAGAAAACAAGGTGGCTGAACTGAAAAATGTAATAATTACAGGAAGAAAAAATGGTGACTATAGCGAGGACGAGATCCGTGTGGCGCAAGTATGGGGAAATGTACTAGGCTATCGGGAAATTAATATATATGAGGATTTCTTCTCTATAGGCGGCGATTCAAGAGCAGCAGCCTTAATCGTAAACTACCTTAAACAGATGTTTCATATGGCAGTTACGGCAGCAGATGTGCTGAAGTTTCCTACAATTGAGTCTTTCTGCAGTAATTTACACGCGGAAGAAAATACAGTAGTCATCCGTCCAGCAGCAAAGAAAGAACAATATGCACTATCCTATTCCCAGTACCGTTTGTTTATTATGAACCAGATGGCTCAGTCAGCGCTTTCCTACAATGTTCCAATGGTGCTTTCCTTAAATGAAACTATCGATGAAGAGAGAATGCAGAAAGCATTAGTCCAAATGGTTGAAAGACAGGAAGTGTTCCGTACAGCCATTGAGATTCAGGATGGAGAGCCAAAACAGGTGGTAAAGAACGAAGCAGAGATACGCTTAGAAGAGTTTGAATCGAAGGATGAGCAGATAGAGGAATGTATGCTGCAGTTTTTCCGTCCGTTTGATTTGTCTAAGGCGCCTTTATTAAGGGCTGGAATCATTAAGACGAACGACCGGCAGGTTTTGTTATTGGATTTTAACCATATTATAGCAGACGGAACCTCTATCCGTATCTTCTTATCAGAACTGTTTAGCTTGTATAAAGGTAAGCCATTGGACATGTTGAAGCTTCATATGAAAGACTATACAGAATGGCAGAATCAGGCTGTCAAGGATGGATTGTTCAAGCAACAGGAAGAGTACTGGATGAACCAGTTTGCTAATGGAATACCGAAATTGGAGCTTCAGGAGGATTATGACAGTGTACAGCAGGGAATCAGAGGAGAACGTCTTTCCTTTGTTCTAGAAAAAGAGCTTATAGAAAGCCTAAAAAAAGTCAGTGCCGAGTATGGTGTAACCCTGTATATGATTCTGGCATCTGCGTTTTATCTTCTTTTGTATAAATACACAGGACAGAAGGAACTGGTATTAGGAATTCCGGTATCCGGAAGAAACCAGAAGGAACAGGAAAATATGATTGGTATGTTTGTTAATGTTCTTCCTGTTAAAGTAGAAATTGACCCGCAACAGACCTATGAACAAATGTTAGAGCGGGTAAGAACGCAATTTCTGAATGCATATGAAAATCAGGATTATCCGTACCTGCTTTTACTTGAAAAAATGAGCGCGAAATACGGGGTTTCTTCTTTGTTTGAGGTATCCTTTCTAATGCAGAGCGCACCGATGGAAAAGATTACAGTTGATGATACATTAAGTGTTTCGCTTAACCAGTTTAATACGAAGACAGCCAGAGAAAAGCTATTGCTCGAAATCGTAGAGTCTGGGGAAGAGATAGCAGCTAATTTTGAGTATTCAGATGAATTATACACAAGAAGCACTATTGAACAACTGGCGACGTATTATCAGAAACTGGTGCGGCGGATAAATGAGACACAAAAGAAAAATGTGGATGATATTGAACTGGTAACGAAAGCAGAGCAGTTATTATTTCAGGATTTCAACGACGACTTGCTATAGAGGAGTGAAAAACATGTGCGGCATTTGCGGTTTTATGAATCGGCTAGGTAAAAATGAGAATGAAATCATAATAGAAAAAATGTTAAGCAAGATAACCCATAGGGGACCAGATGGTAAGGGTGCATTTGTCAAAGATGAACTTGCAATGGGAAATACAAGACTCAGTCTGGTTGGACTCGATAATGGAAAACAGCCCATATGGAATGAGGACCACACACTTTGTCTTGTTTGTAATGGTGAAATATATAACTATAAGGAATTAAAAAAGAAGATGCAGGAAAAAGGACACTACTTTCATACAGATACAGATGTTGAAGTAATTATTCATCTGTACGAAGAATACGGAATGGATTTTCTCAATCAGCCCAATGGGCAGTTTGCATTTGCACTGTACGACAGCAAAAAAGAATGTTTATTCTGTGCACGGGACCATGTGGGAATCGCACCATTTTTCTATACCGTAAAGGAAAATATATTTTTGTTTGCGTCTGAAATAAAGTCCCTTCTAGAATATCCGGAAGTGGAGCGTAGAATCGATATGGAAGGAATGGATCAGTTTTTTACATTTCCGGGAATGATCTCACCATATACAATATTCGAAGGGATTAAAAGCCTAGAGGCAGGAGCCTATCTTGTATACCAATCGTCTGGCAAGCTTGTTAAGCGCGTTTATTGGGATCTGTGCTATCCTAAAATTGGCGACCTAAACTATGATTATGATGAAGAATATTATGTGGAAACACTAGCGGGCCTTCTCGAAGAGGCGGTGTCGATTCGTTTGCAGGCAGATGCCTCGGTTGGAGTTTATGTTAGCGGAGGACTGGATTCTTCCTTGATTGCATGTACGATAGACAAGCTCAGAAAATCCAGAGAAATCAAATCATTTTCCGTTGAATTTGACCAGAAGGATATCTCTGAGGAGGAGTTTCAGTCTATGGTTGTCCAGCAGATTCAGAGCGAACATCATAGGCAGGTAGTTCATTCAGATGAGATTGCCAGATATCTAGAGACAGCAGTTTATTATTCAGAGAGTCCACTAAAAGAAACCTACAATGTGGCTTCCTATATGTTGTCTAAAATGGTGAAGCAGAACCAGGTTAAGGCTGTGCTTACGGGAGAAGGAGCAGATGAACTGTTCGCAGGTTACGTTGGGTATAAATTTGACCAGTACAGGATGATGAATCCAAACGAACACAATGCATCGGAAGAAGAGGCAAGGTATCGCCACAAGCTATGGGGGGATAGGGATTTCTTTTATGAAAAGCCTTACTTTAAATACGAAAATACCAAGAGAAAGCTGTATGCTCCAAGTGTATCCAGGCAGTTTGACAGGTTTAACTGTATGAACCATTCTATTGTAAATTGTGAAGCACTCCGTGACATTGATATTGTACATAAAAGGTCTTATGTTGATTTTAAGGTGCGTTTGGCAGATCATCTGCTATCCGACCATGGTGACCGGATGGTTTATGCAAATGGTGTTGAGGCCAGATATCCATATCTGGACCAGAAGGTATTGAACTTTGTAACACAGATACCGCCACATCTAAAGCTTTTTGGGTTTGATGGAAAATATATTTTAAAACAAATAGCAAATAATTGTGTGCCGTCAGAGATTGTGCAAAGACCAAAGTTTAGTTTCGTGGCCCCTGGCAGCGCAAGCTTATTAAGAGAGCATAAAGACTATGTTACGGATATCCTGTCTTATGATCGGATCAAGCGTCATGGATATTTTAATGCAGATTACATTGAAGTATTGAAGAAAGAATATCTAATGGACAATTATAAGCAGAATCCAACATTCGATAATGACTTGTTGATGAGTGTTCTTACTTTTGAATTGTTATTGAATTGTTTTTCTATACCAGATTTTAACCGATGAAAAATTTATATTAGAAGGGAATTAGAAAAGAAATGCTCATACAAAATAAGCTATCTGAGAGTTTCAAACAAAATCAGCAACGTATTGCGATAGAATATGGCAATCGCAGAATTCTGTATTCAGAATTAGATTTCCAGTCTGATATAATTGCCTGTCAGATTAGGAAGAGTGGTATGAAAGAACATTCTAATATCGGACTGCTGTTAAACGGACGTGATAAGATCATCGTTGCCATAGTTGGAATATTAAAAGCAGGCTGTGTATTTGTTCCTTTGGATCCCGCATTTCCGAAAAGGCGTTTAGAAGAGAATATCAATACAGCAGAGCTTACAGCATGTATAGTGGAAGCGTCGACCAAGGAATCAATTGATGCACTTAACATACAGCAGTTTAAAAAATTAGAATATGATATGCTTCTAAAGAATGAGAATATCGTGAATGGAGAGGTGGCTATTATGGAAGAAGCGTATCAGCCGGATGATATGATATATCTCTATTTTACGTCAGGTACAACGGGGGCGGCAAAAGCGGTTGCCGGAAGAAATAAAGGTCTTACACATTATGTAAACTGGGAGATTGACACATTTGGACTGAATGAAAGGGTTCGTGTTAGTCAATTGACATCGCCTTGCCATGATCCGTTTTTACGTGATGTTTTTGTACCGTTATTTACAGGTGGAACGGTTTGCATACCAGTAAGTAAAGAAACAATTATTTCACCTATGGCTCTTTCCGACTGGATTAACCGGACGGAAATACAGGTAGTGCATTGTACGCCTAGTGTATTTCAGATGATACGTGCCAATATAAGTTTGAAGGACTATCAAAAGCTTCAATATGTGTTTTTAGCGGGAGAAAAAGTATTGCCAGAATATGTGGAAGAGTGGTTTTCTGTGTTTGGAGAGAGGATTAGCCTAATCAATCTATATGGGCCAACAGAAACGACCCTGGCGAAGTTATACCATATCATAACACCAGAAGATGTAAAGGCAGGAATTATACCAATAGGAAAAGCAATCACTGGTGCGAAAGCAATTCTGCTGAATAAGGAATTAAAGCCGTCCATTCAGGGAGAAATTTATATCCGTACGCCTTATCGCACATTAGGGTACTATAAGGACGAAGAATTGAACCGGAAAAAATTTATTCAGAATCCGTTCTCAGAGAAAGAAGACGATTTGATTTATGCAACTGGTGATATGGGAAAACTTCTTGATAACGGAGAAATTGTTTTCTTACGTCGTCAGGATAATCAGGTTAAAATCAGAGGATTCCGTGTGGAACTGAGCGAAATTGAAAACCAGCTGCTGAAGATGGAGCAGGTGAATAACTGTGTCGTACAGTATGTCCACCAAGGACATACGCAAAAGGAACATTACTGCAAAAAATGCGGAATGCCAAGCAGTTACCCAAGAGTAGAGATTGATACCGATGGAGTATGTTCTTTTTGCAGGGAGTATGAAGAAAAGAAGGATACCTACCAAAGTTTTTTCAGAAGAAAAGAAGAGTTAGAGGCAGTTTTTACGAGAAATGAAGAAAACAAGTATGACTGCCTGCTGTTGTTTAGTGGTGGAAAAGACAGCACTTATGTATTGTACAGACTAGTAGAAATGGGCATTAAGGTATTAGCGTATTCCTTTGACAATGGTTTTATTTCAGAAACAGCAATTGATAATATTAAGCGTGTTACACAGAAACTGAATGTGGACTGTGTCATTGAAAACTATAAAGATATGAAACAGCTTTTTAAGACAGGAATTGAAGTTGAGAAAAGCGTATGTAATGGATGCTTTCGAGTGCTGCGTACATTAAGTACCAGGTACGCATATGAAAATAAGATTCCATATATTGTAACTGGATTTTCAAGAGGGCAGCTTTTAGAACTTAGGTTTCAGGATTTAATGGATGCAAATGTTAGAGAAAACCAGAAAATTGACCAGCGTCTGAAAGAACAGAGATTAATTTACCACAAGAAAAAGGATTACATATATGACTTACTACACGAGGATGAAAAAATCAGTGATGAGATGATCGACAAGACACAACTGATTGATTTCTATCGCTATGTAGATGTTAAGAAAAGTGATATTCTAGAGTACTTAAAGAAAATGGATGTTCGCTGGGAAGTACCAGAGGATACAGGAACATTTTCAAGTAATTGCCTTATCAATGATGTTGGAATCTATATTCAGAGAACAGAACTTGGATATGATAATTATACAGGACCTAACTGCTGGGAGGTTCGTCTGGGCCATTTGACGTATGAAGAAGAGGAGCAGGAGAAAAGGGAAAAAATAGACCCAGTCAAAACAAAAGCGCTTATGGATGAAATTGGATACCAACTAGAGAATACTAGTGTATACAATGATGGCATTTTAAAGGCATATATCGTAGAAAAAGAACCTGTGAAACAGGAAGAATGCTATGACTATCTTGCCGAATACCTGCCAGAGTACATGCTTCCTTCCCGTTTTGTTAAGATTCAGAAAATACCTCTTACGCTAAATGGCAAAGTAGATTATGCAGCGTTAGAGCGCCAGGCTGTTCTTGAACAGGAACAGTTAAAGCTTCCGGAAACGCGTACGCAAAGGATGTTAGCACAGATCTGGATGGACATTCTGAATCTGGACAAGGTTGGAATAGACAAAGACTTTATGAAAATCGGCGGACACTCCTTAAATGTTATGACGTTAATTACTGAAATTAAGAAGAAATGTGGAATAGAGGTTTCTCTAGGAACCGTTTTTGAGAATTCTAGTATCGAGAAAATGGCAGCATATCTGGATGCACAAAAAGTAGACAATACAATAGAAGCCGAAGGACATGGCAAACTTTCTAGAAAAACAGAAAAAGCAGCAGAGGTTTATAAGGCAGCTGGAGTTGTGGGAGAAATTAAAGGAATCGAACCATTTAATGATGTATTTTTTATCAACTGCTTCTATAGCGCGTTGTTTTCCGTCGTACAGTACTATGGGCAGAATATTATGGATTATCTCTTAAACCATATTACTGCCTATCAGTATCATGAGGATAAGCCGGCACTAAAATTCGATGTAGATTTTCTAGAATCAGGCAGCTTATTAGATACCTTGAAAAAGCATGAAATCACCGTTGAGAAGAAAATGCCGGAAGGTAGTGTATTGCAGGAGATTTTCAAGGATATTGACAAGCAGAACCCAGTTATTATCGGAGTGGACTGCTACTATCTTTCCATTCGAAAAGACACCTACAACAAAAATCATTGGCCCCATAGCATCTTGATATATGGGTATTCTCTAGAGAAAAAGACTTTTTTTGCTATTGAACAACGAAGAATTAATACGTTGACCTATGAGAAGAAAGAAATACCATTTGAGGATATTCAGACTGCGTACGGGGCATATGTGGAAAATTATAATAACGGTAAACTGTATGCCCCAGCTTATGTAAGCATCTCAGGCAAGAGAAGAGAAACAGTAGTGGAACAGGATCGGAAGAGCTATTCTGCCCGCTATATAGAAACTATCCTTCAGAAGAAGACGGAATTACAGGAGAGAATCCAGTCCTTATCCCTATGTTGCAAAAATCTTTTGGAGATAGTGGATAATCAGGAGATGCTTTCGGAAACGGTCACGAATCTGTTGTATGTAATTAACAATATCGTCAACGGCAAGCTGGTAGAAAGATACAAGCTTAAAGAACTGTATGGGGAGGAGGATGAAAAAGTAGCACTTGTCGACAGCATGATACATGACTGGAAAGTAATCCGTGCATATCTAGAAAGGTATCAGATAACGGGAATTTTATTCGAGAAGCCCCTTAAAGAAGCTGTTATGGGAATATATGAAATAGAAGAGAAGGAACAGAGCCTCATAGAATTATCCATTAGTATGATATCGTGAAATCGTAGGAGGATAAGATGAAGAATATCACAATCAATAATTTATATCTGCATAATCTCAAGGGAATCAATGTAACAATTCCGAAACATCAGTTCGTTGCAGTGACAGGGGTGAGCGGTTCAGGTAAATCGAGTCTGGTCATGGATACCTTATTTGCAGAAAGCGAAAAGCGCTACATGGATCTGTTAAAAAGCGCGCAGAGTTTTCATATAAAAAAGGTGAAAAATGTAGTCTATGACAGTATCAAGGGACTTTGCCCTGTAATTGGAGTAGAAGAAAGAAAGTATACGAACAAGAATCCTCGTTCCATAATCGGGACTCAGACAAAAATGTACAAATACCTTAGAATCCTATATACCATGCTTGGAAATGTAGAGACGGGAGAGAAAATTACGGATGGAAATTATAAAAAACTCCTCAATTTCAATTCCAAAGAAGGTATGTGTCTAAATTGTTTAGGGAGAGGATATACAAAAGAGTTTTCTTGGAAAAAGATTGTTCCTTCAAGTAAGATGACGCTATCGGAAATATGTTCACCTGATTGGGTATTTGATTCTTTCTACGGTGAACTGGAACATTTTTATGAGCGTTATGGATGTTCTATGGGTGACTTTTGGGAGGATATGAAGGAAGAAGTCAAAACGATCTTTCTAGAAGGGGATAAAAAAACAGCCAATGACCAGTATCAGGGAGTGATTCCGTTTTTAACAGAACTGATGGAAAATGGAAAGCCAGGACAGCGTATGCATGCAATGCATAAAGCAGATCTTAAGACATGTTCAGCCTGTCATGGAAAAAGGCTTAGTCCAGAGGGGCTGAAAATAAAAATAAAAGGCTTAGATATTTTTGAAGCTGGGAATTTGAGCATGGTGGAACTGAAAGAGTTCCTGATGGAGATTCAAAAGGAGTTTACGCGGGATCCTGTTTCACAGGATGCGATTCAAGTGCTTCTTCAGTATATCGAAAGCTTTCAGGCATTTGGAATGGGCTATGTATCCATATTCAGAAATGTAGCTACGTTAAGTGGCGGGGAATATCAGAGGCTTATGATTATCTCCCATATATTTTATAAAATGAACTCCGTAATTTACATCTTTGATGAGCCCTCGCAAGGACTTCATGCACTCGAGAAAAAGCAGCTGGCCAGCCAGTTGCGGGCACTTGTGGAATACGGCAATACAGTAATCGTCATAGAACATGACCAGAGTATCGTGGAGGCAGCGGACTATATCATAGATATGGGACCATTTGCAGGAAAATATGGCGGACAAATCGTGTATAAAGGAGCATATTCTGGACTGTTAGCGTGTGAGGAGTCGGTAACAGGGCAATATTTTTCAGGAAAGAGAAGCTTAAAAAAAGCAGTGGAAAAGGAAATACAGAATAATAATCCGGCTATCCTTATAAAAAATGCCTGTACCAATAACTTAAAGAATTTAACGGTGAGTATTCCACTGGGACATATTGTTGGGGTTGCGGGTGTTTCCGGAAGTGGAAAGAGTACATTAATCCAAAGTGTTCTTGTTCCTGCTTTACAAAAGAATTTCATGAGCGAACGCGAGGATTCTGTGCAAGAAGAGTTTCTAGAACAGTTACTTTCAGAGCAGGAACAAGAATGCAAGATAGAAGGAATGGAATACATAGAAGGGTACAGTATCATTAGTCAGGCACCCTTACACCGTAATAAAAAGTCTATTGTATTGACCTTTACAGGTATTTGGGATGAGGTATTAGCCTTATTTTCGTCAAGCGAGAAAGCTATTAGGGCAGGACTTAAAAAAAGTGATTTTTCCATGAATGGTGGTGGAGGCTGTCCTTTATGTAAAGGAAGTGGTTTGTTAATTGAAGAAATTGGTGATGTCCAGTATTCATTTGTTTGTCCAGAATGCAAAGGAAACAGGTATCGAAGAGAATTATTAGTTTATAAGGTAAAGGAAAAATCAATCGTAGAACTTCTCGATATGGAAGTGGAAGAGGGAATCTGCTTTTTCGATGGGCAGGATAAGATTGTATCTGTTTTGAAACAACTCAAAGAGTTTGGGCTGGGACATTTAAAAATGGGACAATCCTTAGATACCCTTAGCGGCGGTGAAGGCCAAAGGCTTAAGCTGACAGTTGAATTTATTACCCGGAAGAGGGAAAAGTGGCTGTATTTATTTGATGAGCCAACAGCAGGTCTTAGTTCTTATGATAGAGAAATAATCATGGACATGATAAGAAAACTAAACGAAAAGGGAAACAGCGTTCTCTTAATAGAACATGATCTAAATTGTTTACGGCTTTGTGATTATATACTGGAATTAGGTCAAGGCGGAGGGAAGCAGGGAGGTAATTTAATTGCTTCTGGAAGTCCGGCACAGATTCGGAGGACAAAGGATTCCCTGATTGGCAGGTTACTTTGAGATTACTGAAAAAATTATAAGGAAAAGGAGTAAGCAGTATGGAAAATTATTTTCCAGAAGAGGAATGGGAGCAGAAGCTTCCAGAAGAATTAGGGCTTTCTGAGCAGACATTTCTCAGCCTAGATAAGGATAGAAAAGCAAGGTATCAAAGAATAAACAGCATGGTGATCTTAAAGGACGGATATATCGTGTATGAAAAATATGCAAATGGATATAAGGTGGATACTTTATGTGAGTTAATGTCAGCAACGAAAAGTGTTGTTTCCGCATTGATAGGAATCGCAATAGAGAATCAGTTAATCACAGGAACACAGGACAGACTGGTCGATTATTTTCCAGAGTATTTGTCAGCGGAATCGGATTTCTTTCTTGATGAAGTCACCATTGAACAGCTCTTAACCATGACATCAGGGATCTTCTGGGAAGATGGAACAAAGGGAAATGAGAAAATGTGTAGGCGTATGAATCGAAGCAAAAACTGGATTGAGTTCCTGATGAATCTGCCATTTCAGCCGGACTGGATTGGTAAGTTCCGGTATAGTAGTGCCAACTCCCATCTGTTATCGGGTATTTTATCCAAAGCAACCGGGATGAACGCACATGAATATGCCAAGAAGGAACTGTTTGAAAAGATCGGAATTAAGAATAGCCAGTGGAAGAAGGACCCACAAGGAATCTGTGAAGGAAGCTCCTGGCTGGCTTTAAGTACAAGGGATATAGCCAGAATCGGGTTATTGTACTTAAATAATGGAAAATGGAATAGTAAGCAGGTTATTGCTAAGGACTGGGTAAGCCAATCAATATCAGCTAAAAATGAGGGGAATGATATCGGAAGATATGGCTATCAATGGTGGGTTGGAAGGGAGGAAAAACTATATTTTGCAATGGGATATGGAGGACAATGTATTGCCGTACTTCCTGAAAAAAATATGGTTGCAGCAATCACTGCTAAGCTAGCAATGTTGCGGTCACAGATAGACATTCCTATCAATCTTATATATAATTATCTTTGTAAGAATTAACGCGGACTGGCAGGTCAGGATTGAGTTAATATGGAGGAGATTAATGGAGGAAATTAGACTAAGAAATATATATCTGCACAATTTGAAACATATCGACTTAAGTGTGCCAAAGGAGAAATTTGTTGTACTGACAGGAGTAAGCGGTTCTGGAAAATCAACGGTAGCATTTGATGTTTTGTATGAGGAAGGACGAAGACATTTTTTGCAGGCAGCAGGACGGATCCCAGATCTAAGTGACGAGAAAAAATTCGACTCCATAGAAGGACTTGGCCCTGTTATTGCAGTGGGGCAAAGGATAGGCAAGGATAATAATGTAAGATCTGTTGTAGGTACCAGAACAGGGATACTGGATCTGTTAAGAAATCTATTCTCGGTAGACGGCGAGTACTTATGCCAGGGTTGCGGTACTAGATTTTCTGGTAATGAGAATTGTCCGAATTGTGGTCAGGTAATCATTAAAATGGAACCCTATTTCTTTTCCTTTAATACAAAAATGGGGATGTGTCTGGAATGCTTTGGGCGAGGAATGCTATCCGATATCTGCGAAGAGCTGTTGGTGAAGAATGATGAATTTACCATATCTCAGATCTGTAAAGATTTAAAGGTAACCTCTTCAAGGATTCTCGATAATCTTGATGCATTTGCAGAGTATTTTCATATAGCAGAGGCAGAGCCATTTCGAAATCTGGATAAACGAGTACAGGAAGCTTTTTTACAGGGATACAGGAGCAGGGAATTTAAGTTCTGGGGAGTGATTCCATATTTAAAATGGAAGGATTCTAAGGGACGGCTTCCGAAAGAATATAAAAGAAAAAAGATATGTCCTAAGTGTAATGGTTACCGTCTCGGTGAAGAGGCTCTTGACGTATTAATTGATGGCAGGAACATTGGAGAATTAAGTGCCATGACATTGCAGGAGCTACAGGATTTTCTTGCTGCTTTACCGTTAAAAAGGTCGTTGTCTCTTCGCGGAGAGCAGATTATCCGGCTGATAAAGGATAAAATAGAACAACTGAAGCAAGTTAAACTGTCTTATCTCTCGCTGGATAGAGAGCTACCTAGCTTAAGCGGAGGAGAGCAGCAAAGATTATACATGATGTCAATTTTAGAAGCGGAAATGGAAGGCATCACCTTTATCTTTGATGAGCCAACGCAGGGATTACATAGAAAAGAAAAAGATGTTCTTTTAGATAAGATTGAAGAGATTAAAGAGATGGACAATAGTGTGGTGGTAGTAGAACACGATAAAGGCACTATTGAACGAGCAGAACATATCATAGAGTTTGGCCCTTTGGCAGGTGTGAAAGGAGGAGAGGTAGTATACCAAGGAGAGTATCAAGGATTATTAGAAGCGAAAGATTCCATAACAGGTGCATATCTGTCAAAGAGAAGTGCATTTACGAGGAAAAAAAAGATTGTTTCTGATATAGATAGAAAATACATCGAAATGAAACATGTCTGTACGAATAACCTGAAAGATATCACAGTAAAGATACCGTTAGGGGTGATGATAGGGATTGCAGGCTTTTCTGGAAGTGGCAAAAGCTCCTTGATACATGGGACACTTGTTCCTATCCTAAGGCAGTATAGAAAGGCGAGCAATTCGGCGGATATAGCCGGAAAGGAAAATGATAGCTTTAGTTTTTTGAAATATGGTGCAAGGGAAGTAACAGGTCTTGAGTATGTAGATGGTTTTGAAGAAGTAGAACAAGGTGCAATTGGCAGAAACTCAAGATCTATTGTAGCAACATATTTAGGCATATGGGATAATATACGAAAGCTATTTAGCAGGCAGGCACAGGCCAAAGACAGAAAAATAACCCCTAAACATTTTTCTTTCAATAGTTCCGGAGCATGTAAGCATTGTCATGGTTCGGGAATGGAAGAAGAGGATTGTGGAGATTTAGGAAAATTTTCTTGTCAGTGTAGTGAATGTAAGGGAAAACGATATCAGCCAGAAGTTTTGGAGATTACATATAAAGGAAAAACAATAACAGATGTTCTTGAGATGGATTTGGCAGAGGCTGCAGATTTTTTTGAAAAAGACTCTGGAATATTAAACATACTGTGTTTCATGTGTGAAATCGGGATGGATTATGTAAAGCTTGGACAGCCTGTTCCATCCTTAAGTGGAGGGGAAGCACAGAGGATAAAGCTGGTAAAAAGCCTAGTAGAGGAGAAGGACAGAAAAAAGCTTTTTATCTTAGATGAGCCAACTACGGGGTTAAGTAGCTATGATGTAAACAAACTATTTATTCAACTAGAGAAAATGATAGAAGCGGGAAATAGTATTCTAATTATTGAGCATGATACGGAAGTTCTGTCTCAGTGTGACTGGATAATTGAACTAGGTCCGGAAGGCGGGGAAGAAGGTGGAAAAGTCATAGCGCAAGGAACTCCAGAAGACTTAAGAAAACACAAAGCTTCTATAATTGGACCATATCTGTAAATTTTAAGTGTATGCAATAAGAAATTTTACTTTGTCAAGCGATAAGACAGTAGGAGGATTATGAAGGAAGATAGAATAGAAGAAGAGTATGAGTCCTTAACTCATGCACAAAGAAGAATCTGGTATAATGAACTATTATATGCGGATACTTCTATTAACAATATTGGCGGGTATGTACGGATTTACGGGCAGATTCAGTTGGAAGTTTTAGATCAGGCAATTCAGAAAATGATTGAAAACAATGACGGATACCAGATACGGCTCATAAAGAAAGATGAGGATATTAAGCAGTATTTTGCCAGGTACATATGCGAGGAAACCAGACTGCTTGATTTTTCTTCAGAAGATAATCCGGAGGAGAAGTTTTTAGATTGGTGTAAAAGGCATGCCGGGACTCCATTTGAGCTAATTGAAAAGCCGTTATATGAATTTGTGAGATTTAAAATTTCCGATTCCGATATGGGTTACTATATAAAACTTCATCATATTATTGCAGATGGATGGACCATAAAAATAATAACAGATGAAGTTCATCAAAATTATATGAATATTTTAACTGGAATAGAAGAGGTAGAAGAATATCCTTCTTACCGGCTGTACATAGAGGAGGAAAAGAAGTTTCTTCAGAGTGTGAGGGCCGAAAAAAACAGGAATTTCTGGATAGAGAAGTTAAAAAAACTGCCGCAGGATTCCAATGTAGCCTCATCGGCAGAAATAGAGGGGAGAAGAAAAGTTTTCCAACTGACGGAAGTTGAGACGAATAACGTCAATCAGTATTTAATCAAAAATAACATAAATTTAAATGTGTTGTTTTCTAGTCTGTTTATTGTTTTTCTCTCAAAATATTTAGAAAAGCAGAACATTGTTCTAGGAATTCCAAGCTATAACAGGGGCGGACGACAAAACAAACAGATTGTTGGAATGTTTGTGAATCCTCTGGCAGAACCATTTGTAATAAATCCAGAGGACGATTTCCTGACTTGCTTAAAAGGCATAGAGAAAACAATGAAAGAGTGCTTATACAATCAAAGATATCCATATGATCAGATCATTTCAGAATTAAATCGAGAGAATGCTTCTGAGAGCGAATTGTATAATATCTGCTTTAATTATTATAATACAAGACTTGTTACGGATTGGGGTGGACTGCCTACGGAGAATGTTGAAGTATACAATGGGACACAGGCATACAATCTTCAGCTTATTGTCAGAGACTGGTTAGCTTCGAATAATATTGAACTGGATATCGATTATAAAATCAGTTGTTATCAGGATGAAGAAATTGAGCAAATGTTTTCCATGTTGCGACACCTGCTGCATCAGATTCAGGAAAGACCAGATATTCCTGTTGAACAGTATGAATTACTGGATGAGAAAATGAAACAGGAACTGATCTATGAATTTAATGAAGGCAAGTGGATAGAACATACTTGCTCCGTTGTAGATTTATTTGAACAGCAGGTTCTAAAGTCGCCGGAGAAAGATGCATGTGAGTCAAATGGAAAACGATTCACCTATACAAAACTCAATGAAAAAATCAATCAGATGACTCATTATTTGATAAAAACAGGGGTGAAGCGAGGAGATTGTGTTGCATTAATAACGGAAAATTCCATCGAAGCAGTCATTGGTATTTTTGCAATACTAAAGAGTGGTGCCTGTTATGTGCCGATAGTTCCAGATTCCGCAGAAGAGAGAATCCGGTACATTCTGGCTGATGCTAATATCAAAACCATTGTTACCAACCAGAATGAATTACCAGAATTACAGATGGGGGTTAACATGGTATCGTTTGACCAAAAGGAAATCTGGCTGGAATCCAGAGAGAACCCGCCGAAAAACCACAGTTTATCAGATTTGTGTTATATGATTTACACATCGGGTTCCACAGGAAAGCCAAAGGGTACTATGATTGAACACAAGGGCCTTGTGAATTATATCTCCTGGGCTGTAAAAATGTATGTGGAGAAAGACGAAGTATTTCCGCTATTTACGTCACTGGCATTTGATTTAACGGTAACGAGTATTTTCACTCCACTGGTTTCCGGCAATAAAATAATTGTCTACCCGGCTGACCAGTATGAATATCCAATTGAAAAAATACTGCGTGACAATAAGGCAACGATTATTAAGCTGACGCCTTCGCAGCTTGTATTATTGAGAGAACTAAATAAAAATAATACATCAGTGAAGAAGCTTATCGTTGGTGGAGAGGATTTAAAAGTAAAACAAGCTAAAGATGCGGTACAGGCTTTTCATAATGAGGTGCGTATTTTTAATGAATATGGCCCAACAGAAACCGTTGTCGGTTCCATGATATATGAATATAGTCAGGAACGGGATACAGAAGGTTCCGTACCGATTGGCAGGGCAATTGCCAATACATATATTTATCTGCTGGATTCGGAGAAAAGGACAGTTCCATATGGACGAGTCGGTGAACTCTATATATCCGGGGATGGAGTATGCAGAGGGTATTTGAATAATCCAGAGCAGACAGCGAAAACATTTTTCGATGATCCGTTCTTACCAGGAAAGCGAATGTATAAGACGGGAGATTTAGCGAAGTTTCAAGGAAAGAATAATTTGGTTTATATCGGAAGGATGGATAGTCAGGTTAAAATACGTGGACATAGAGTCGAACTTCAAGAGATTGAAAACTGTCTTCTGCAACATGAGTCGGTCGACAGGGTTACGGTTATTACACAGAAAAAGGAGAAAGGTGAAACGGCTCTAAGTGTCTTCCTGAAGGTTATTGATGAAATACAAGAGAAACAGCTTCTCACTTACATGCAGGAGAGACTGCCAGATTATATGATTCCAGTTTACATAACCTTTGTTGATGAAATACCGTTGACGAAGAATGGGAAAGTAGATATTAAAAAACTTATTCAGTTGCAGAAGGAAACAAAAGAAAAAACAGTAGGAACAGAAAGGGCGGCTGACTATAGTCAACAGGAACAAGTTCTGATTGAATCAGTCAAGGAGCTTCTGAATCAGGAGGAGATTACTCCAGAAGATAATTTCTATTATCTTGGTGGAGATTCTATCAAGGCAATACAGCTGGCCAATAGAATGAAGAGTAAAGGATACTTGTTGTCAATTAAGAATATTTTAAAATATCCGGAGCTTTCCAAGTTGGCAAGAGAAATGTATGAGGATAAGAGTAAAGAACAATTATTAGAAGATTCCCATGAGATTAAAAATACTCCAGTGCTTACCTGGTATTTCAGGGAACTTAAGGAGGTTGGATTTGTACAGACTATTGTATTAGATATTGAGAACACTGTAACAATTGAACAGATTTCCTGGTGCCTTAATAAGATTCTTCTTATGCATCCAGCACTAAGTTATGTTGTGAAGGAAGGCAGTGAAAAATTATTCTGGAGGGACGGTGTACAGGATAAGACAATTTCGGTCTTGGAAACCTATGAGGAACTAGATAAAGTCCATGAACAACTGAAAGGAGAGATTAATCTATCGAAAGGAGAGTTATTGCGGGCAGCATTAATTCATACGGAGACAGAGAAGAACAAGGTTATGCTTGTTTGTAATCATCTGGCTGTAGACATGGTATCCTGGATTATTATTTTAGAAGATTTTGATTATCTTTTGACTGGGAAAACAAAAGCAGATCTGACGATAAGAACAGAAAAAACGTCTTATGCTTTTTGGACAGAAAAAATGTACCGTTATGGGGCGCTTGTACAAGACAGCAGTATCGCGTTCTGGAAACAGTCTGTAAATGAATTGGAACAGCTTACTATGTGGGAAGATTCTCAAGGAAATGAAGACAAGGCCTATCAGAGCTTTCAGCTTGCGTATCCTGCCGGGATTCTATATGAAATAAGTGAAAAACTGTCCATGTTTTATCATATCAATGCTACCTCATTTTTTTCAGTTCTTATTGCATTTATGTGGTTTCAGTATCAGGGAAATACAGAGGCTGCATTTACCATTGAACAGAATGGGCGTGCATTGTTAGAAGATTATGATGTAAGCAATACTGTGGGCTGGTTTACACAGATATATCCATTGGTTCTTTCTTGTAAATCCTTAGTTTCAATGGATGAGAGATTAAAAGTCTTTAAAGAAAACATAGTAAAAGCGGAAAAGCTTGCCCGTGATTATAGTGCCCTCCTAATGAATGAGCGGATTGCAGAGGCGAAATGGAATCAGACAATCTGGCTGAATTTTCTTGGAGATATGGGACATCTGCTGAAAAACAGGCAGTTCAGCTTAGCAGATGAAATGTCCTGCTTTTATCAGACAGAAGATAACTGTATGACACATCCTATTGAGATAATAGGCTGGTATCAGAAAGATATGTTCATAATGTCTATTCATTACCAGACAGAAAGGTTCCCGGAGTATTTTCAGGAGAAGGTGGAAGCTGCATGGAAACGTACGGTTCAGGAACTGGCAGACTTCACTGCAGATTTAAACGGAGTGATGTTTACACCATCTGATTTTGATTTAGCACAGCTTACCCAGAAGGAGATAGATACATTATTTCAATAAGACACTTGGATTAAGAAAAAGGAGTGAAGAGTATGGGATCAAAATGTTTGTTAGCAGTAGTTCAGAGAAATATCGATGTTAACAACAACCTGAAGGATTTTGCAAAGTATGATGGAATGATAAAAGTGTTATGTGTCATATTAGCAGTTTTCTTGGTCGGAATAGTAATCGGAACCTGTACCAGCATAATCCGCCACAAGAAAAAAACAAATTATGTTGCAACAGTAGGCATAGCAACCTTTGTTCTTGTTGCAGTTCTAAGTATATTAAGTGGTTTAGGTAATTCTGTCGTAATTCTTAGCATTAATATGGGACTATCTGCGGATTCCGAAAGAAGAACGCTGGTAGTTACCTTCCTGCTAGGATTAAGTATTTATATTATTGGCCAGAAACTAGTCCATGGGAAAATGATTAAGCTGACCAATCGCATTGTATATGAAAAAAGAATGGAGATTACCAGAAAGCTGTTGGAAAGCCATTACGAGGATTACGAGAAGATTGATAATAGTGTTATCACAGCAACTATCTCAAATGATACCAATACAATTAGTGGGTTAATAAATGTTGTAATATCAGGTCTTACCAATTTTATTGTCTTAATCTGCTGCCTCATATATTTAGGAACTATCAACCTGACGGCACTTCTGGCGATAACTTTGATTATTTTTTTTGTTACCACTATTTATTTCTTTACAGGAATGTATGCCAGTAAGTTAGGAGAACAGTCAAGGGATCTGGAAAATGTGTTTTTTGGATTTGTTGAAGATATGACGGTTGGAATGAAGGAACTGGATTTGAATCAGCTACGAAAAGATATGTTCTACAAGGATATGGATCAGAGCTGCAAACAGTACAATGAGAAAGTGAATAAATCAGCATTGGCATTTGCAAATATGCATGTTATAGGAGAACTTATCTTTACATTTGCGATGGGGTTTATCGTATTTCTGATTCCTTTGTTAATTAAAGGGCTGAGTCAGGGAGATATCATAAGCTATGTATTTGTTCTATTATACATTACGGGACCTGTACATGGCATTCTTGAAATGATACCAAGTATTATCTCTATTCGCATTAGTAATAGGAGAATCCATGATTTATTAGAGAAAATACAGATGTCATTGGCTATGCAACAGCGTGGCAAAGAGACAAAAGCAGAAAAAATTGAACTTTCACTGAAAGATGTGGAGTACGAATATAGTAAGGGGCATAATTTCCATATCGGGCCAATCAATTTTCGTTTTTGTACGGGTGAAATCGTATTTATTACTGGAGGAAATGGAAGTGGTAAATCAACTTTATTTAAGGTATTAACCGGATTATACAAACCAGTAAATGGACGAATCTGTGTTAACGGAAAAGAGATAGAAAACCAGGATTTGCGAGAATTATATAGTGCTATTACATCAGATTATTATCTCTTTAAAAAAATGTATGGAATCAACTATGAGGAGAAAAAAAATGAAATAGCAAGTTACCTTGATAAATTAGATCTGGACAGCAAGGTATCAATAGAAAATGGTGCGTTTAGTACGATTAATTTGTCTTCTGGTCAAAGGAAAAGGCTAGCATTAATGGTAGCCTATCTGGAGGACAGGCCATTCTATATCTTTGATGAATGGGCAGCAGAACAGGATCCTGAATTTAGAGAATTCTTTTATCATGTGTTATTGCCAGAACTAAAACACAAGGGAAAATGTGTGATAGCAATTACACACGATGACAGATATTTTAATACAGCAGATAAGATTCTGAAAGTGGATATGGGGCAAAAAGTAGAGAATTTGTAAGTGGTTTCTGCATTGGCTTAATTACTGGCGAGGAGGAACTGAATATGGTATGTGAAGTGAAGTGCACTAGAATTGATAAGGCTAAAATGATTGATAGAAATGCTACTTGTCTAGATGATTGTATCGCAACGATTGTTACATACTTTGGCAGAGATTACGAATTGATGTTTGTGAATTCCTGGGAGTTTGATTTTAAATTAGGTGATACAGTACAAGAGATTGAAGAAATCATCGATGAGCGAGCTTATTTTCAATATCTTATGGAGGGACATGGAGTCTTAATAAAAAAACATCAATTAAAAGGGGAGGAACTGCTGTCGCTTATGGAAGCGGAATTAGAGCAGGGAAAACCTTTCATTGTAGGAATTGACCCATATTGGTGTGAATGGGATCCAAGTTACCAGAAAATACATTACGTTCATGCTTTTGTCGTTTCTGGTATGGAAGAAACAGGCAAGGATTTTGTTTGCGTAGATCCATTTTATAATCTAGAAGGAAAGCTAGTGAACAGAGAGGTAATGGCGAAAAGCTGTTTTGTTGTATTTTCCTGTGAACTAAAGGAAGCAGTTATGAGTATAGAAGATGCTTATGCTAAACTGATCCAGTGTGCAAAGGAAAGATATGATAAAGATGGGGAAAATTGTTGCACGAAGATCAGGAATTTTGGAAAGATATTTTTAAACCAGAAAAAGGGTCTAGAATGCAGTGACGGGTCTGATATCTGGAAAACACCACTGTATAAATTGCTTTGTAATGCGTTGCTGAGGAGACAAAAATATTTAAACGCCCTACGTTATGTAGCAAAAAAGATGGGAAGGAAACTGGATTACAGAATTGAAACAAAAATGCAGGAACTTTTTTATAAGTGGAACGAAATGCGTGGAATGATTATAAAAATTCTATGCTGTACAACATTAAGTGAACAGTTTTGTGACAGAATCAGTGCGGTTGCGGATATTATTGCTGATAAAGAAGAGGAACTTGCAAGAACAATTGCAGAAAATGGATTTTTTGCCGAAAAGAATGGGAAAGAAAGTTCCAAAGCAGGTTCAGATGATAAGGATGAATCAGGGGATATGGTTACTATAGATCTAAGAAAGTACTATAACAACAAGGGCTTTGATACATTTCCACCAAAATATAAGAAAACAGATTTCACCGGAACAGGATTCTACTATATCATTGATGAGGAAAAGAAAACTAAACTGTTAAAAAAATTAGATGGCGAGTTTGATACGAATATATATGCAGGAGATACCTGTGATAATGTGTCTTGCGCCAACCAGATAGTACAGGTACCAAAAAATCATTACAATCAAATGAAACTGTTAATCGTAGCGGAATATGGAACCTATGCTGGAGAATTTAGTTTTATGAAGGATAAATCAAAAAGGTACAGCATCTGGGTTGAGGCAGATGAGTGGATAAGTGATAACCCGAAGAAAAATCCTGTCTGGGATGATGTCATTGGATTCAGAAGTGAGAATGAGGTAGTAAATGAAAGTAGGAATCATAGTATCTATGAAGTAACTTGTGAATTGAATTCGGATGAATATGTAAATGCAATAAAATTACCTTTTTGTCCAAACATGCATATATTCGCTATTACATTGATTACAAGTGGAACAGATAACCAGAAAGTGCTACGATAGTCTTAGAGAAGCAGGAAGGATGAGGAAAGACGTATGGAACAGAACCAGGACGTAGAAGTACTGAAAGAGAAGATACTAGAGCAGTTAATCAATTTTATAAAGGAAAAAACAGAAGCAGAAGTACAGCCAGAGGATAAATTAGGAGAGCTCACACCAGATTCAATTGTCTATATTAAAAGTATTGTGATGGTTGAAACAGAATTCCAGATAGAATTTGGGGAATTTGTTTTAGTTAATAGTGAAAATTTAACAATTAGTGATCTTGCCGGACTCATTGTAGAAAAGAAACTAGATGTCAAATAGTAAAGGAAAGGTAGAACGTTTATGGGATTAAAAGATGTAAAAAATTGGAGGGATTGGTGCCGGTGTGATGGGGACTGGAGTGGTCCATAGATTTGCACGGTATGACTACCAGATTGTTTTAGTAGATTTGGATGAGGAGATTTAAAAAAGTCGAAATCTATAATCGAAAGAAATATTTTGATACATAATATGATGAATAAAGAATAGCTGGATAAAAAGGAGATGATTGTCACATCTTTTTATGAATGAGGCAGCCAATCTGGTTATGGAAGGCGTTGCAACACCAGAGCAGATTGATATGATTTTTATAAAGGAATTCCATCATGAAATGGGACCGTTATCTACCTCAGATTTAATTAAGAATTATTAGCACAATAAAAAATGTAAAGTAGGAAAGGAAGAAAAGTTGCCATGATGAAAGAAAATATCAGACAGTTTATAGGAAGATTTGTAAGCGGAAAAGATTTCAAAGATGATACCAATATATTTGACAGGGGATTGGTAAATTCTCTTTTTGCAATGCAGTTAATAGCATTTATAGAGGAAGAGTGCGACATTACAGTTGAAAATGAAGATATCGATATTCAGAATTTTAAAGATGTGAATTCTATTGTGAAACTGATTGAATCAAAGCAATGCTAAGAAAGTACGAGGAGTATCGGAAGATGGTTGAGACAAAGGTAAAATGTGTTGTTTGAGATTTAGATAATACGCTTTGGAATGATGCACTTTTGCCGAATCGGACCAGGTTACGCTAACAGCATGGGTATTTAAATTGTCCCTGTTGGGAATGACCTTGTATTTATCAGAATAGCATTTCGTTAGAAGATATTTGATTTCTTCTGCCCAGTCCACTGCTGTGCGGTGTTCTCTAAGATGACCATGGCGGCATCCTGCAAGCGGTTTTGCAAAAATAAAAATACTACAGGTGCCTTTTCGGACATATTCCGAATCCAGTTTTTTATATCACCAGAGCGCATGAGAAGAGGCAACCTCACATCCTCCAGACACTGGTAGTTTTTTTCATCCACGCAGATAACCGGAAGTTCCGGATTATTTGGGTATGATGATTTTCCTGATAAGAAACGTAGTTTTTGGAGAAAAAGGTGGATTGAAAATGGTTCCCCATGGTTTTTGAAAAGAACTATTCCGCCGTTTCATTGGAATTCGGTTGAGCAAATGAAAAAGGTGTAATATTAGAACGTGCGGGAAAAAAGACATTGGTTCGAACAAATGTTTTCGGCGATTGCATTTGCTTTTTTTGTATGGTATGATAGAAAGGTATAAAAAATGTTTTTTTCGTTGGAGGAGAGTAAGTCTGTAAATTGCAGGAATGTATTTTCAGACACCTTCTGGCAGGAAGCAGGTGTTAGGTGTGGATAGGAAGGTTGCTTTTTTAGGACTATTTTCGGGAGCGGCTATTTTGCTTGGGTATGTGGAGTCTTTGATTCCTGTTTTTGTGACGGTTCCGGGGATGAAGCTGGGTTTAGCGAATCTGGCGATCGTGATGGTTTTGTATTTATATGGATTGAGAGAGGCACTGACAGTTCAGATTGTCAGAATTCTGGTGACAGGGTTCTTGTTCGGGAATTTGTTCAGTATTCTGTTTTCTTTGGCCGGGGGACTGCTCAGTCTTTTGGTAATGTGGGGGATGAAGGTCAGGGGAAGGTTCGGCATGATTGGGGTTAGTGTTGCCGGAGGCGTTTCTCATAATATCGGACAGATTTTTGTAGCAGCTTTGGTTGTGGAGAATGCTTCCGTAGCCTATTATCTTCCGGTTCTGTTGGCTGCTGGAGTTGTGACGGGAGTTTTGATTGGTTTATTGAGTAAGGAAATGCTCGGGAGAATAGACCGTAAAAAATATTAGTTAACATAAAGAGGTTATGTAAACATGATTGGATATATTCGTGGGAGTATTGAAGAAATTGAAGAGTGGGGGCTTGTGATTGACCGCGGCGGAATTGGGTTTCGGATCTTTATGCCGGGAGCGCTTTTGGCACAGCAGGTTCGGATTGGAGAGGAAGTTAAGATCTTTACATATCTTCATGTGAAGGAAGATGCCATGCAGTTGTATGGATTCTTTACAAAAGATGATCTTGAGGTATTCAAGTTGCTTTTGAATGTAAATGGTATCGGGCCGAAGGCTGCGCTTGGAGTATTGTCAGGGCTTACGGCAGATGAGCTGCGGTTTGCAGTGTTGTCTGATGATGCAGCAACCATTGCGAAAGCACCGGGGATTGGAAAGAAAACAGCGCAAAAGCTGATTCTGGAACTGAAGGACAAGTTTTCTCTGGAAGAGGCGTTTCAAAGCAAACTTTCCCATGTTCAGGAAAAGAGTGCAGGCAGTATGCAGGATGGAACCGGTGAGGCAGTACAGGCGTTGGTTGCTCTGGGATACTCGAATACGGAAGCGCTGCAGGCGGTGCGGAAAGTGGAAGGTTCCGGTGAGATGGATACGGAAGAGATCCTGAAAGCAGCATTAAAGCATCTATTGTAACTATTTACCAGCAGACAGGAGTTTTCATGGAACGAAGAATTATTACAACGGATTTGATGGAAGAAGATTTGAAGAATGAAGGCAGTCTTCGCCCTCAGCGTCTGAGTGATTATATTGGTCAGGAAAAGGCAAAGGAAAATCTGAAAATTTTTATCGAGGCGGCAAAGCAGAGAGGAGATGTACTGGATCATGTACTGTTTTATGGGCCTCCGGGACTTGGAAAGACCACGTTGGCAGGGATTATAGCCAATGAGATGGGGACACATATGAAAGTGACTTCCGGTCCTGCTATAGAAAAGCCGGGAGAGATGGCAGCAATTTTAAATAATCTTCAGGAAGGCGATGTGCTCTTTGTAGATGAAATCCACAGACTGAACCGACAGGTGGAAGAGGTGCTTTATCCGGCAATGGAGGACTTTGCAATTGATATTATGATTGGAAAAGGATCTTCCGCCCGCTCCATCCGGCTGGATCTTCCCAAATTTACACTTGTAGGCGCTACAACCAGAGCAGGACTTTTAACGGCGCCGCTGCGTGACCGTTTTGGAGTGATTCATCATCTTGAGTTTTATACGGTAGAAGAGCTTCAGACCATTATTCTGCATTCGGCAAAAATCTTGAATGTGGAAGCAGATTCTGACGGGGCGAAAGAGATGGCTAAGCGTTCCAGAGGTACTCCCCGTCTTGCCAATCGAATTCTGCGCCGGGTACGTGATTTCGCTCAGGTAAAATATGACGGACGGATTACCAGGGAGGTAGCTTCCTTTGCATTGGATCTTCTGGAAGTGGATAAGTACGGACTGGATGCCACGGACAGACTCCTGCTGAATACTATTATTGACAAATTTCAAGGCGGTCCTGTGGGATTGGATACATTGGCAGCAGCAGTCGGAGAGGACTCAGGAACGATTGAAGATGTTTATGAACCTTATCTGATTAAGAATGGATTCTTAAACCGTACACCGAGAGGCAGAGTTGCTTCTTCTTTGGCTTATCATCATCTGGGATTATCGCTTCCGGATGAAAATTAGGGATAGAAACCCGTTATCCTGGTCGAACGGATAACGGGTTTTTTGCTGAAAATTGTACAAATAATGGTTGCGAGATGTATGGGTTAATTAAAACAAGTTGGTCAATACTGACTATTGTACAAAAATACCAAGAAATATTCTTAAAATTCTACGAATTTCTTTGAAAAGCATAAGGAAATATTGACGAATAAAATTAGAAGAAGTATTATTTATTATATGAAAGAAGTACAATGTCCATAAAAATTTTCTGAAATTTTAGTGACATTGCTCATGGTGAGTTCGTGATACTTCTTTTTATGGGGGAATTTTTTATATGCATGTAGTACGAGCTAAGAAAATGGAGGGATTCATTATGAGGAAAAAACTACTTTCAATCTTATGTGCCTTTTCACTTGTGTTGACTCCTGTCCCGGTGTCAGCTGAAACCGTACAGGAAATTAATCAGGAGCCATTGGTAAAAGTTCTTACTTTATCAGATTATCAGAAATGGTCATCCACCTGGACAGATGACTGGGATTTCCTGCAAAACCAGCTTACCAATATAGTAGACGGTGCATATGATGCCGGTGCTGATCCTGATTATATGCTTTTTGGAGGAGACTTCACCTGCCTTGGTAATACGACCGCCGAATCCATTACCGGGATGACGCAGGTAAAAGATATCATTCGTTCCAAATGGGACAATCTTACGGATGACAAGATGGTTCTCGTACAGGGAAACCATGATCTGGCAGGAGACTATGGTCTTGCGCAGACAGGTCCTTATTACTTTGATGACTTTATCATTTATGTGGTAAATGAAGATGATTATCCCAGCAAGCAGGCAGCTTCCGGTTCTTTGAAAATCGTTCAGAATACAACAAATGACCTTAAGCAGTGGATGAATGAAAGAATCACCGCAAAGGAGACACGACCGATATTGATTGCTTCTCACACAGGTCTGCATTATGATATTGACCGTATGGATGGAAACAACCAATATGCAAGTATTCTCTTTGATGCCATCAATGAAGCTGCAAAACAGCTTGATATTGTGTTCTTTTTCGGACATAATCACACGAATGGTGACGAAAGAGTCGGCGGTTCCCTTACCTTCTACACGAAGGGCGATAAACTTGATGTTTGTACAACAACTAGTATTGCCGAGAAGAGCGGCACATCCAAAAAACTGAATTTTACATATATGAATTATGGATATGTAGGATATATCGGCGATATTCATAATCAGCCGACAACAGAAACGCCGACGGACCTGCTCACAGTCAGTCAATTGAATTTTTTTGGAGACAGAATCGAAATTGCAAGATACAGTGCAGATGGTCTGGAATCGGAGTATGGCAGAACAATTACACTTCGAAATTATCCGGAGTGGGCAAATTTGCCGGAGTGCAGACTGACTTTGGATGTAAATGGCGGAGACGGATCGAATCAGGAGTTTGTAACTGTAGAATCTGATATGATGCTGGATAAAAGCAATGTTCCGACAAAAAGTGGTTTTCTGTTTGATGGGTGGGCAGAGAATGCCGACGGAAGCGGAACCATCTATAAGGTCGGTGATGAAATTCATCTGGATAGAGATCTTGTACTTTATGCACAGTGGAGAGAACTGCCTGCCGGTCAGCAGTATGTCCTTTCTGAATCTCTCAAACCCGGAAAGCAATATATTATGGTATGGAATTCAGATATTGCAGATAACAGTGGGAAGAAATATGCAATGACAGCAAATGGAACAGAACTTGGGACAACACTTCTGAGTGATGAAAATTTTGTCACAGACAATATGCTGATTCTTCCGGATGAAGCGGATACTTCACCATATACCTGGGATGTGATCTGGAATCAGGGCGTAAATCCTGCACAGGGTTACCTTTTACAGAATCTAGCCACGAAGGAGTATCTTTGCCATGCTTCAGCTACATTGGCGCTTGCAGAAGATCCTATCGGTATAGAAGCCGGAATCGTACCGGGAGGTCACAATAACAGCAGTATTGATATGCAGAAATATACCTGGAATTATAGAGATTATAAGGGGTATAAGCAAATTTCCAGGTATGGCGACGAATCTAGATATATCCGCTACAGCGTAGGCAGTGCAAAGCTTAAATTTGGTTCAACAAGCGTTTCTACAGATGTGAATAACAGTAATGTATATCTTTATGAGAAAGTGGAACCTGTCCAATATAGATGGGAACTGGCAGATTCTCTGGAATCAAATGAACGTTATCTTATCGTCAGTGCAGGAAAAGAAGGTTCTGCAAAGGCAATGACGGCTACAGGAAGAACGATTGGAACTGCAGATGTAGATATCCGCTCAGACGAAAATGGTGAACTCTATATTGATTATACAGCGGTTTACGGAGATGCTGCTGTCTTCTACAGTTACTTGATCCGTGAGGGAAATTATTGGCTGGATAGTTGGAACTCCATCAGCGACGGAGGGGTACTCAGACTGAATGGAAGTTCTGCAGGTATAACCAGCAGCCATGGAGATAACAGTTATTATTTCCGGTTTACTTACAAAGAGGGTGCCCTGGCTGCCTATGGTGGTCTGGCATCCACAAATACAAGAACGTTGGTATATAACAATGGTTTTACCGTTGGTTTGGGTAATAATGTTTACCTTTACAAACTTGTTCCAGTTGTTGAACACAGCTATGGCGGTTGGGAGGTTGTGAAAGAAGCAACCTGTACCGAAGCAGGAGAGAAGATACAGAAATGTACGAAATGTGAAGCATCCAGAACAGAATCCATATCTCCGCTCGGACATGACTGGGAATCTGATTATACAATCGATGAAGAGCCAACCTATACAAAAGAAGGTTCTAAATCCCGTCACTGTAAACGATGCGACGCTGTGACAGACCAGACTCCTGTTTTGAGAGTGGAACTGCCCTTTGAAGATGTAAGCGGGGAGGATTGGTTTTATAACGAAGTCGCAGCTGTATACGAAGAAGGGCTGATGACAGGACTTAATAAAGCAATATTTGCACCCTATGAATCACTTTCGAGAGCACAGTTTGCTGTAATCCTTCATCGTATGGAAAACGCTCCGGAAGCAGAGTATGATAATCTTTATGAGGATGTTGCTGATGGTGAATGGTATACAAAAGCGATAGCATGGGCGAGTGAAAAAGGAGTTGTCACAGGATATTCCGATACAGGGAAGTTCGGTCCCGCCGACTCTATTACGCGTGAACAGATGCTAGTTATGTTGTACCGTTATGCAAATATGAAGGGGTATGACACCAGTATAAAAGCCGATTTCAACAGTTATAAGGATGCATCCAAAGTCAGTGTGTATGCAAAAGAAGCCATGCAGTGGGCTGTCGGAAATGGGATTGTTACAGGAAAGTTTGATAAGACCTTGTTGGATCCGCAGGAACGTACCGTCCGCATGGAATGCGCAATTGTTCTTGCAAGATTTCTGGAAAAATACTGAATATTGGATTGCGGTTAAAGTGAAAAAGGGCGGATATTAGCCGTGTAGAAAGAGCAGCACAAGGCTGTTATGCCATAAGGGTTACACATCGTAACAAAAGGCATAGCAGCCTTGTGATCTGTGTGCAGAAGAAATTAGGGATAGAAAATACTTGTTTTTCGCCGGCTTTTGATTATAATAGTAATATAAGAAAAATAAATCAGTGTTGAAAAGCCTGTATGCGAATATACAAAAGGAGAAACCCATATGTCAGCGAAGAATACGACAAAGGTGTTAATAGATGGAAAAATTATTACATTAAGCGGATACGAAAGCGAGGATTATCTTCAGAAGGTTGCTTCTTATCTGAATAATAAAATTGCTGAGTTATCGGAACTTCCGGGATATAACAGACAGAGTCCGGAGACCAAGCACACACTACTTAGTCTGAATATTGCAGATGATTATTTTAAAGCCAAGACACAGGCAGAAGCACTGGAGGAGGATATCGAGGCAAAGGATAAAGAGTCTTATGATATCAAACATGATTTGATTGCAACTCAGATTCAACTGGACAAGCTGAGAGCAGAGATGGCACAGATTCTAAAGGAGAAGGAAGAACTGAACCGCAAACTGGAAGAGCTGAATCAGGAACTTGATGAATTATTAAAATAAAGGAAAAGCAGGGGCCGCTACAGGATTTTGCAGCAGCCCTTTCTAGTACATCGAGGAGTAAAATTTATGAAACCAGAATTATTGGCACCGGCAGGTTCCTACGAAGCCCTTCAGGCAGCATTGATTGCCGGGGCAGATGCAGTTTATATCGGCGGTTCCAGATTCGGCGCAAGAGCATATGCGGATAATCTGGACGAGAAGATGCTGTGCCGTGCGATTGATGAAGTGCATCTTTGCGGTAAGAAAATTTATCTGACGGTCAATACCTTATTAAAGCAGCAGGAACTGGAAAAAGAATTATATGATTATCTGAAGCCCTACTATGTATGCGGCCTTGATGCAGTAATTGTCCAGGATTACGGTGTCCTTCGCTGTGTCAGAAGATGGTTTCCGGATCTTCCGGTTCACTGCAGTACGCAGATGACAATTACAGGTCCCCTTGGAGCGAAACTTTTGGAGGAACAGGGTGTTACCAGAATTGTAACAGCGCGAGAGTTATCTCTTCAGGAAATCAATAAGATTCATCAGGCGACGAATTTGGAGATTGAAAGTTTTGTACATGGCGCACTTTGTTATTGCTATTCCGGGCAGTGTCTGTTCAGCAGTATGATTGGCGGCAGAAGCGGAAACAGAGGTCGGTGTGCGCAGCCTTGCCGTCTGCCTTACCAGATCAGCGACAAAGGGCGTATGCTGAACGGAAAGCAAAATGCTTTTGCATTAAGTCCTAAAGATATGTGTACGATAGAATTGCTTCCGGAGATTCTGGAAGCAGGTGTTACCTCACTGAAAATTGAGGGGCGCATGAAAAAGCCGGAGTATACGGCCGGAGTTGTGGGGATTTATCGAAAATATCTGGATCTTTGTCTGAAAGATCCAGAAGCTTATCGTGTGGAAGAGAAAGATCTGAAGGCATTGGCTGCTATTTATAACCGTGACGGATTTAATAAGGGATATTATCAGATACGAAACGGGAGAAGTATGATGGCTTTTCGTAATAAGAAGAATGAAGGCCAGAAGCAGAGTATTCGGGAAAGTCAGATACGGGAAGGGATTTATGGGGAGATTCGTAAATGGTATGGTGACCGGAAATTGCAAGAAAAAATTAAGGGGACATTCACCATATATTCAGAATCTTCTGCTATATTAGTTTTGCATGCCGGTGAGGTTATGGTTACGATAGAAAAAGAAGGGGTACAGACTGCGAAGAATCAGCCGCTGTCTGCTGAACGTATGGAACGGCAGATTAGGAAGACAGGGGATTCGCCCTTCGTTTTTGAAGCTTTGGATGTATATGCAGGGGATGATGTATTCGTTCCTATGCAGTTTTTGAATGAAATCCGCAGAGAAGGTCTGATGGAGCTGGAGCAGCAGATGTTGCGTAAATTTCGAAGAACTTGCTCCGAGTCTTGGGAAACCCTTTTGGAGAGGAAGGCGGAACCAAAACAGCAGAGGAATCAGGAATCAGACGGGAAGTCAGAGAGATGCTGTATCATCAATGTCTCTGTGGAAACCAGGGAGCAGTTGACTGCATTACTGAAGTTGGACGAAATCAGCGGTTATTATCTCGGATACGAGATGTTTGAGCCGAAACTTTTTGATCGGCAGGCGCCGGAATTCATCCGCCAGTTACGTCGGATGGGAAAGCAGGTTTATCTCTCCTTGCCCCATGTTACAAGAGACGGAGAACTGTCTTACGTAGAACCTTGTCTGAAACAGTTGATTCAGGAAGGCTTATCTGGTTTCCTTGTAAGAAATCTGGAGTCTTTTTGTATGTTGAAGATGCATGGACTTCAGTCGTATGCGGTTCTTGATCAAAATCTGTATACTATGAATCAACAGGCGCAGCGATTTTGGGGAGAACAGGGAGCTGCTAAGGATACTGCGTCTTTGGAATTAAATGAAAAGGAACTGCGTCAGCGTCATAATCACAGGAGCGAGATGATCATCTACGGCTATACACCGATGATGATTTCGGCACAATGTCTGAAGAAAAATCTGGATTCCTGTACAAAACAGCATGAGGTACTCACCGTAAAAGACAGATATAATAAAAAATTTACGGTTCAATGTTGCTGTAATTCCTGTTATAATATCATTTATAACAGTGTGCCTTCTGTTCTTCTGAAAGAGGCTATGACGGTGAAAGCTCTTGGGATGAATTCTTTACGTCTGGCATTTACGATAGAAGATTATCAGACAACAAAAGAGACAGCGCAGGCGTATATCTCCCGCTATGTATATGATCGTCCTGTCGATTTTGAGGGTGATTATACAAGAGGGCATTTCAGGCGTGGGATTGAGTAAACAATACACCGAATAGGGGAATTTATGGATAATGTAATCTTGGAAGTATCAAAATACTTATTGCTTCTGCTCATGATTTTGTTCACGTTGGAGTCTTTTCTGGTTCTGAACAAGAAAAAAGAATCTGCCCGGACAAATCTTATGCGCAAGCAGATTGTTGTGATGTTGATTTTTGTATTTCTGGCTTATTTCGTCATGTTTCTGAGGACGGAAGAATTCCAGCTGATCATTATGTACTTAAGTGTGATGGGGTATATTCTCGTTGTACAGCTTCTTTACCGTATTATTTACAAAAAGGCATCCTTGATTTTGGTCAACAATATGTGTATGCTGTTGTCAATTGGTTTTATTATCTTAAGCCGCTTGAAGATAAGTTTTGCCATGAGGCAGTTTCAGATTGTGGCGATTTCCACGTTGATTTCTTTTTTGGTACCAGTAATCATTCGGAAGGTGAAAGTTGTACGGGATCTGACCTGGCTGTATGGCGTGGTTGGTATATTACTGCTGGCAGTCGTGCTTGTTCTGGCAGGGCGAAGCGGCGGAGCCAAATTGTCTATCACCATTGGTTCGGTATCGTTCCAGTTTTCAGAGATTGTAAAGATTACGTTTGTATTCTTTATGGCGGGTATGTTGCAGATGGAGACTGGTTTTAAACAAGTAGTAAAGACTTCTGTTGTGGCGGCGATGCATGTGGGAATTCTGGTTCTTTCCAAGGATCTGGGAACAGCGCTTGTATTTTTTATTGCGTATCTGGTCATGGTATATGTTTCAACTCAGAAAGTACGATATGCCTTCGCAGGGCTTGGCGGAATCAGTCTGGCATCTGTGGCGGCTTATCATCTGTTCGGACATGTGCGCCAAAGGGTAGAGATCTGGCAGGATCCTTTTGCAGATTATGAGCATTCTGGTTACCAGATTGTGCAGTCGTTGTTTGGAATCTGTGCGGGAGGCTGGTTTGGAACCGGATTATTTAATGGTTCGCCGGATAAGATTCCTCTGGCTACGATGGACTTTACATTCGCCGCAATCTGCGAGGAGTTTGGGATTGTCTTTGCAATTTGCCTGATCCTGTTATGTATGAGCACATTTTTACTGATTGTAAATATTGCTGTGAAGATGAGTAAACCATTTTATCGGCTGATTGCAATCGGACTTGGAGCAGAGTATGCATTTCAGGTGTTTCTGACCATCGGAGGAACGACGAAGTTTATACCGATGACAGGTATCACGCTTCCGCTTGTCAGCTATGGCGGCGGTTCTGTGATGTGTACGATCATTATGCTGGCAATTATACAGGGACTATATGTATTAAGAGAAGATGAAGGAGAAGAACTTGAAAAGCAATCAAAGAAACGACCTCCAAAACAATCCAAAAAAGACAAGCAAAGGGGGACAAAATCCAAGGACGCCAAACCAAAGCCTCAGGTTACCAAAGGAAGCGGAAGCAAGAGAGGCACAGCGCCAGGAGCGGATGACCTCGAACAAAAAATCGCAGAACAAACAGAAAAAAGTCTCCATTGGTAGGCAATATCTGATTGTTTCCTATCTGTTCGTCACAATTTTCCTTGCGCTGATCGGCTACCTTGTATATTTTAATGTTTATATGAGGGAGGATTACCAGAACAGTCCTTATAACAAACGTGCAAAAACTTATGAGGAACAGGTCATCCGCGGGCAGATTCTGGCATCAGACGGAACTGTGCTGGCACGGACAGATATCGGAGAAGACGGAACTGAGACCAGAGTTTATCCGTATGGCAATGTATTCGCTCATGTTGTCGGATACAAGGACCGCGGCGGCAGTGGTTTAGAGTCTGTGGAGGGAATTGCTTTGGTGACTTCTCACGCTGACACCGTAGAGCAGGTGCAAAATGAACTCCAGAACAAAAAGAATTACGGTGATAGTCTGGTGACAACACTGGATGTGAATCTGCAGCAGGCGGCTTATGAGGAATTGGGCGGATTTCAGGGAGCTGTGGTTGTTATGGATGTAAAAACCGGTAATGTGCTGGTAGATGTGAGCAAGCCGGACTTTGATCCGAATACGATCAAGGATGACTGGGATGCACTGAATACCGAAGGTTCCAACAGTCCTTTGCTGAACCGGGCGCTGCAGGGATTATATCCTCCTGGTTCCACATTCAAGATCGTGACAACGTTGGCATATCTGCGTCAGTATGGGACTCTGGAAGGCTTTTCTTTTGACTGTCAGGGAGAACTTACCAACGGAACCTATACGATTCATTGTGCAGGCAATGCAGTACACGGTCAGCAAAATCTGGCACAGGCATTTGCCAATTCCTGCAACTGTGCCTTTGCTCAGATTGGGCTTGATCTGGATAAAGATCAGTTTGCTTCCCTGGCAGGAGAGTTGAAGTTTGGAGAGAAACTGAACCTGGAACTTCCGTCCAGCAGGAGCAAATTCAGTCTGGATCATTCGACTGCCGGCCCGCTGACGATGCAGACTTCTATCGGACAGGGCAATACCACAATGACGCCGATTCATCTGGCGATCATTGCGGATGCTGTGGCGAACAACGGGATTGCCATGACACCGAACTTTGTAAGCGGTATTCAGAATTATACCGGAACAAGCGTAAGTACCAATAAACCGAAGGAGTTTGGAACATTGATGAGTCCGGAAGAAGCGGCACAGATCAAAGAATTGATGAAAGGGGTTGTCCAGAACGGAACAGGTCATGCTCTGAACGATCTGGGAATTCCGATTGCAGGTAAAACCGGTTCAGCAGAACATGGAGATATGACCCAGAATACCCACTCCTGGTTTGTCGGATTTTCGGATACCGGTGAAAATGATATCGTAGTCTGTGTTGTAGCAGAAAGTGCAGGTTCTGGAAGTTCTGTAGCTGTTCCGATTGCCAGAAGAATTTTCGCTGCTCATTTTGGACTGTAAGGAACAGAGTACCGGGTTCTTTCATTTTCGCAATACTAATGGTTGCACCAGAATAAAAAAAGGGGTATACTGTAAGCAGTTAAGTAGGAATTTGGCATGTCTGCGCTGTGCTGAATTCTTACGCAGATTTAGTAACTACGCTTGGAGGAATTGCAATGATTGAAGCAACGAGTTGTGGAGGCGTAGTAATATATCGGGGTAAAATCCTGTTGTTGTATAAAAGTTATAAGAATAAGTACGACGGCTGGGTATTGCCGAAGGGGACTGTGGAGGCAGGAGAGGAGTATAAAGAAACAGCAATACGTGAGGTGCTTGAAGAAACCAGCGTCCATGCATCCATTATCAAATACATCGGAAAGAGCCAGTATAGCTTCAGTGTACCGGAAGATACGGTTGCAAAGGATGTACACTGGTATCTGATGATGTCCAACAGCTATTACAGCAAGCCGCAGAAAGAGGAATACTTTGTGGATTCCGGATATTACAAATACCACGAAGCTTATCATCTTTTGAAGTTCTCCAATGAGCGGCAGATCTTGGAGATGGCTTATAACGAATATCTGGATTTAAAAAAGGCAAATCTGTGGGGCAACCGAAAATATTACTAAGACACGTCAACAAAAGAGCTGTTGTGATTTGCTGCGACGGCTCTCTTTTGTTACATGGAAATAGATTCAGTCACAGACAGGGTAATCATATGTTAAAATGGTATAAAAATTTATACGTTGGAGATAATGCAAAAAAGAAGGAACACAGAATCAGACATAAATTAGAGCATGGCAAATGGGTTCCGGGTATTTACCTGATTACCTATGCCTCAAACTCTGAAAACCAGTTAGATATCTTTCCAGCCAGCCGGTTAAAGCAAAAAGTCTTATATCGAATGTGTCCCAAAATCATCGGTATCGCATCTGATTATGAGGAGGCAGTCGAAATCGTCACGAAACTGGCAGATAAAGCCTACCGTCAGGAAGGATGTGAAAGTATCCGAAGTTATCTGGAAGAACATGAATAGATAGGGAGGAAGTATGCTACATATCCTATTTGTGATATTAAAAGTTATTGGTATCCTTCTTCTGGCAATCCTTGGAATTATATTGTTTTTGGTTTTCTCAAGCTTGCTGATACCGTTTTCCTATCAGATCAAGGGAGAAAAGACAGAAGAGACCTGGAATGCCAGGATCAGACTCTCCTGGCTTTTTTATGCTGTATATCTGGTGAAGGAGTTTGGCGGAGAGAATTCACGTTTTGAATGTTATCTTTTGGGAATTCCGATGCTTCGTCTGAACACCTGGCTGAATCATAAGAGGGCAGGAAAGAGAACAAAGACAGGTACAAAAAACAAAGAAACGTTTGAAATGGATTCTGTAAAATCTGTGGAACCCAAAGCGGATTCTGAAACAGCCAAAGCAAAAACGCTTCAAAATACTGAGGGTTCTGAAAAGAAGAGGGATTCAGAAGAAAAGAACAGTACGGAAAGAGCTTTGAATTCTAAGACAGCAGATGATAAGAATTTCAAGAACAAGAATATTGTTGATACAGAGAATGTTTCAGAAGATATCCCGAACAAGAAAAGTTTTTTCAAAAAAAATAAGAAGGAAGGATTTTTGAAGCGGGTGGCCAGAAAAATAAAGGCATTTCTTCAGATTCCGAAGAAAATCCGTTTCATAATTCGAAAGATATATGATAAAATTAAGAATATCCTATCTTTTCTTCGGTCAGAGGATTTCAGATGGATGAAAAAGGTGGGACTTACGGAAGGAAAAGCTTTGTTTCAGCACATCCGACCAAGGAAAATCAAAGGAAATATCCGATTTGGTTTTGAAAATCCGGCGAATACCGGTGAGGTTTTGGGAATTTTAGGAATCATTTACCCAGTCCTGCCCAGAAAGTTAACAATTATACCAGATTTTAACCAATCTGTGCTGGAGGGTTCTCTGGAAGCCCGCGGTCGTGTATATGGAATCTTTTTCCTGATCCGAACACTTAAAGTGTTATTTGATGGAAAAACAATAACTATTATAAAAAAATTAAAACATAAGGAGGCATAACGGAATATGGCAGAAAATAAAAGTAACTTTGAAAATACAGTTGAAGCACTGTTCAAGGGAATGGACAGCTTCATCAATACCAAAACAGTGGTAGGTGATGCAATTCATATTGGTGAAAATATCATCCTTCCTCTGGTGGATGTCTCTTTCGGTGTAGGCGCCGGTGCTTTTTCTGAAAATGCGAGGAATAATGGTGGCGGCGGAATGGGCGGAAAAATTACGCCCAGTGCTGTTCTAGTAATCAACAAGAACGGAACCAAATTAGTCAATATCAAAAATCAGGATGCTGTAACGAAGATTCTGGATATGGCGCCTGATATTGTCAATCGTTTTACAAAGAAAGATTCGGATGATACGTATACCTCTGAGGAAGTTGCGCATATAATAAAGCAAGGAAAAGAAGAACAGGAGTAATGCATGAACCGTGTAATCGGCTTTTTGCTGTTTTGGGTAGGAATCGGAATACTGATCTGCCTGTTCATACACAGTAATTTGCTTGCAATCTTGTTGGCTGCCTTGTTGCTCCTGATCGGATACAATCTGTTTTGTTGTTAGAAGTGCATAATGGAAGCATGGATTTTGATGAAAAATTGTGATGATTGCCGATTGCTCAATTCGTATAAAAGTAGTATAGTATTATCAAGTTAAGAGAGTAAAGCAGACAGAGACGTCTTACCAAAGCGTAAGGCGTCTTTTTCTATATCTATAAATTGCGAATGCTCTCCTGACTGTACCAAGCTATTTTTTCTCCCTTATATAAAAATAGAGCAGTAACGGGACATATCTTTTGGGTATGTCTCGTTCGCTGTGTGTGTCAGGGGGGACGGAACCAAACAGGGCGAGTGGAAAGCGGAAGCTTTGCTTGCTTCTGCGTTTCCCCTCAGCTAACTTGCGTTTACACTAAGTTTGATTTTGTCAAGATTAGTTGACACATTTTCCTCAAGGATTTTGTACCCTATGCTGCTTCTTTCAGGGAATCATAGTATTGCTGTCGTTTGACCATAGGGGGAAGCCCTCCATTGGCGGAGCAGATCCTTCGGTTATTCCAGTAGCTGATGAAATATCTCCAGATGATCGTCCTGAGTTCATCCGTGGTCATTTTTTCCGTATCATAACGGTCATACAGCAGTTCGGATTTCATCCTTGCCCACATACTTTCGCAGCGGGCATTATCGTGGCATCTGCCGCCTGCGCTGTTCATACTTTGCTGTATGCCGTACTTCTGGACAGCATCCCGGTAAAGCTGGCTGGTGTACTGGCTCCCCCTGTCGCTGTGGATAATGGCTCCACGGATACCGGGGTACGCATTAGCAGTATTTTCCAGTGTCTGCACACATAGCGGCGCCTTCATGTTGGTATCCATCGCCAGGCCGATCACACTGGAATCAAAACAGTCAAAAACAGCAGAAACATACAGTTTTCCATCACTGGCTTTAATCTCTGTGATATCTGTGACACATTTGCTTAGCGGCTCCTCCGCATGGAAATCACGCTTTAAGAGATCGTCTGATTTTCTGGCTTCCCTGTCCGCCTTTGTGATTCCGTTTGGCTTGCGTCTGGGATGATGGCTGATTCCGATCTCTTCCATAATGCGGTAAACGGTGCGTTCGCTGGGAATATCCACATTTTCCGGCTGCTTCAATGTCAATGCCTGATACATGCGGATACGGCCATAAGTATCATTGCATTCATCTTCCGTGAGAATCTCCTTCATGGCATCCGCCAGTGGCTGATATTTCCACGGGCGGTCTTTGTTTGCAAGATACTGGTAAAAT
>OGQM01000038.1_pt1 | contig 139272 bp, 120 predicted proteins | sample 1553191 | NCBI WGS metagenome assembly OGQM01 (sample SAMEA2579954, study PRJEB22360) | human gut metagenome | biome: human gut; feature: human-associated habitat; material: faeces | place: Denmark | collected 2008/2010 | reverse complement strand
AAATCCTCCTGAATTGATATTTATTTTAACATCAATCCAAGAGGATATATAGCTCATTTAGAGTTTACACAGAATTAATTACAGTCTCCCAGCGGTTTATTTTATAGTTCCATATTCATACAATTTCGCATAACCCCGTCCCCACTTCGGAAACATATCTACATTCCAAATTTCGATAAAACACACGGCCCCAACAGGCGGAAACCTTTGATTTACTGGGCTTTTCTCGTCAGCAGACAGACCGTTTCAATATTTTCGGTAACAGGAATTTTATACTGCATAGCGAAAGTAGAACTGTTGATTTAAGGGTGGGATAACATTCTTATCCTCATATCCAAGCAGAGCCATACTTTAATTTTTATATATAAGGGTCATTCAATATTTCTTTACCTTCATTTTCATTCTGCAGTAAATCCTTTAAGTACACTTCTAACTCTTCAAAACTCATTCCGCTTTTAAATCCTCTATTTCCATATATCCAGCGATTCATTTGCGTGTTATCGAATAGTAATTCACATGTTCTTCTAGGAAACTTCCCTAACGCAGAATCAAAGAAATTATCAAATACTGAATAGTGATGCGTATGTATAAAATCCTCCCAAGATTTAATCACATCTTCTTCTGGGCGAATATCAATAATTTCTATTTCCTCTAAATTTCTATCTTCTACTGCTCCCCATGCTTGCTTTAACATATCAATAGCCGCCTGATCACTTTTGGGCGCGCTATATCCAAAGATTGTAAGTCTGTATGCAATCTGCAAATACTGCTCCAATTGTTTCCAACTCATTGAGATATATGGATTTAAATTGTAATTTTTCTCCTTAATAGGATATAGCAACGGAACTTTCTTTAGCATTTCTCCGCAACGGGAGCAACGAGCATAAGGACTTCCTAAAACCATATCTTTCTCACATGTTGCAATAGCAACATTTCCATGCAAAAATGCCATCTGCGGCAAATTTTCAGTTATTCTTGTGCATCTAGTATATGCTTCAACTAACAAAGGATCCCAATTAAAAGTTGCAACCAAATCTTTTTTCGTAAGACTAAGTAATAAATAATCATAAATTGTGGGTGTATCCGGTAATTCAAATTCACAGAAATATTTTTCTATAGCATCTTCTAACTGAATACGCTGTAATTCACAATCATTTCTTTCATACATTTCCATGTAAATATCTTCAAGATTGTCACTTGTAGTCTGTAAATTGATGCTTGATATAACCGGTCGCATCCCAAGCTTATCGATAAAGCCCTTCATTGCAGATATCTTTTTTCCATTTTTATCCCCATCTGGTATAGTAGCTACACTTGCTCCTGCTCCCAGCAAAACAACATGAGGACTGTTTTTACAATTTCTCTCAAATAGATATATTTGATCTTCAAAGTTATCTTTCAAACCCATTTTATATTCTTCAAACATTGTATCTAATTCCTTTTGGCTTATTGGTTTTCCATTATTACCTATACATGGATTATATAAAACTGCTTCATCAGGCACTTTAATGACACCCTCACATACACTTCCCATGACAGCAAGTGTTTCTGCAAAAACAACCATTCCTTCTCCATTCAGTAATGGACTGCCCACTCTACAATCTCTACATATCGCATTTTCCAGCAATTCTTTCTTATCATTTTCCTCTATATCTTTCCACTTCTTACCCGCAAATCTTTCCATAGCACTTTTCCTCACACTCTTTAACGCAGAATTATATTTTCGTAAAATAAATCTTTTCACTATCCAGCAACTTTGTCGGCTTCATTTTTATATAATTTTTCTTGCTTCTTGGCTCTCTCGAATTCTTTTAAAATTTCAAAACCATTACACATTTTCTCATGCTTCATGATGTAAAACCACTTTTGCGAAAAGGTATCCCTTTTGCCAAAATGTATCTGGACAATTCCGAAAATCTTACCCCTGGGGTAAATCAGTTTCCGCATTGTCATTCTACGGAAACAGAAACACACATCCATTTTTGCCTCAAAGCTACGGAAATCTTTGATTTACCGGGCTTTTCTCGACACCAAAGCAACTGCTCCTCATGGTCAGTATTAACAATTTTGCAAAACCCCATCCTCCCCTAAATTCCCCTTATTTACGGGCTTTTTTGCACTTAGTTTTGCCAAATTATTTGTTTTCGCAGACCACAACATCTTGTGGTTTTTACATATTTTTCTATGTCTATTATGCAAGATTTTGTGTCAGTAGACAGACTGTTTCAACATGAACCGTCGAACAAAACATATCCACACAACAAACCCTCTGAACCCGATACCCTCGCTCAATCAGCACTTCCAAATCCCTCGCCAAACTGGTCGGCTTACAGGAGATATACACCATCTTATCTACGCCATACTCAATAATCTTCGGCAGTGCTTTCGGATGTATCCCCTCCCTCGGCGGATCCAACACTATGAAGTCCGGTTTTTCCTCAATTTCATCCAGCATTTTCAACACATCCCCTGCGATGAATCTGCAATTATCCAATCCGTTCATCTTAGCGTTTTCTTTTGCCGCTTCCACCGCCTCTTCCACGATTTCCACACCAATCACTTCTTTTGCAACAGAGGCCATCATCTGGGCAATTGTTCCTGTTCCGCTATACAGGTCAAACACTGTCATATCCTTTGTATCACCGATATAAGACCGTGCCGTATCGTACAATACCTCGGCGCCCAGTGAATTCGTCTGAAAAAAGGAAAATGGAGATATCTTGAACCGCAATCCAAGTATTGTCTCATAAAAATAATCCTGCCCGTAAAGAATTCTCGTCTCGTCACTTTTTACCACATCTGCCAGTGAATCATTTATGATATGCAAAAATCCTACAACTTTCCCTTCCAGAGGCAGCGCCAATACCTGCTCTACCAGAGGTGCAAGATCATATTCTCTCTGACTGGATGTGACGAGATTCACAAGAATTTCCCCTGTAGTTTCCGCCCTCCGCAGCAGCAGATGACGCAGGTATCCTTCGTGTGACATTTTATGATAATAGGGGGCATCCAATTCTTTAAAAAATGCCAATACGCTGCTCAGGATATCAGTCATATCCTTATGTACAATCTTACAGTCAGCTGCTGTCAGCACGTCATAGGTACTTCCCTTTTTATGCAGCCCCAGTGACAATGGACCATCCTTGTATTCATCCCCAAATGAAAACTCCATCTTATTCCGGTAGCCGAATTCTTTCGGGCTCCCCTTGATTCCTTCAAATACATAATCAGGCGCACCATGTTCATCTACCTGTCCCGCACCCGCAATTGCTGCATCCAGTAATTCCTTGATCTGGTTTGCCTTCATCTGAAGCTGCTCTTCATAAAGCATCGTCTGATACATGCAGCCTCCGCAGTCCGGGAAAATGCTGCAGACCGGCTCTCGTTTTTCCAACGGAGACTTTTCCAGGACTTCCAATAAACGCCCTTCTGCCTTGTTTTTTCTCTTTTTATTAATCACAAACCGTACCTTCTGCCCTGGAATTCCATTTTTAACGATTACGGTTTCCCCGCCAACCTGAATACGTCCCTTGTTGGGAAATTCTATTTTTTCAATGATACCTTCATAAATTTCACCTTTTTTCATTGTTACTCCATTTCTTATCTCATTATAGTTCTACAAATGCTTCCATAACGTAAGAAAGCTTCGGCACATAAGCACCGAAGCCTCCTGTCCTGCTTCCTTATTCTTCGCTTTCTTCTTCGTCTTCGAAATAATCATCAAAGTCGTCATCAAAGTCATCTTCAAAGTCTTCCAGATAATCCGGTGTAAAGAAACGATATACTGCATATGCAATTCCTGCTACGGCAGCTACCGTACCGATAATTGCCAAAACCCATAAGACAGTATTCTTTGATTTTTCATCTTCTCTTTCTCTTTTTTTCAGTAATTCTACAAGTTCGTCTAACTTATTCATTCAAGACACCAACCTTTCTGCCGAAATAAATTCTGCATTGTTCTAGAGCATCCAAAAATAAATAAATGCGCTTAGAATAAATCTTCGAAACACCCGAAGACTCACACCGACATAATGGCGCTGATTATTTAATCTTTGATGTACTAGTATACCACATCCGAGATAAACTATTCCACAGAGATCTAACACTCTTAACTTGCAAAGACTATGTTCCTGCGGCTCTGTCACAAACAATGCAGGAATTTCACCAAATCTGCAAACAGTTATTTCTCATTTCTAATTATTATATCATAGTTCTGGAAATATTGCCACCGTTTCCTGAAATTATCATTCCCAGAACATACTTTTTTATATCTTCTCCGTCCTCACTTTTGCAATCTCTTCTGACGGCACGGTTCCCTTTTCCTTTATCTTTTTCCAGATCTCACACGCTTCCGGTACGCATCCTTCGGTTCCCTTCATATTACAAGCCATCTGTTTAATCTCCCACGGGTCAAATCCACTGCAGCGTTCCACTTCCACCGGATACAAACCATTATAAGGACTTTTTTTACTCTTACACATCCCCTGTACATAATAATAAGCCTTCATGATTATTACCGCCTTTCATCTCTATATAAATTGCCTTCCTGACGAAATTCTTAAAAACTTTATTCATCGCTTTAGAATTCTTTTATCTCATCTACATAAATTATTAATTCTTCCCTCACAGATTCCTCACAAATTTTCTGTATAGTAGAAGCATCAAAGGCCAACAACCTTTTTTACATAAACTTTCCTTTTCATACCCAGCCGGGATTTATTCCCGGCTCTCCTTCTGTAACGGCTCATTCCCCAAAATGAAATTCTTTTTTCTTTCCTACCAATACAGCAGAGCAAAGTTGTCTGTTTAGGCTGTTCCCGTAAAACGGAAGCAATTTCTTTTCCTTTTTCAAAAGCTAAAAAACCCTGTAAACATTATATTTACAGGGTTTTCAGTAGCGAGAAAGGGATTTGAACCCCCGACACTGCGGGTATGAACCGCATGCTCTAGCCAACTGAGCTATCTCGCCATATTATGAAATTTTTCTTCTTTTCAGAAGAGTGGGACCTACAGGGCTCGAACCTGTGACCCTCTGCTTGTAAGGCAGATGCTCTCCCAGCTGAGCTAAGATCCCAAGTTTTTTATCAGTTGTTTTTGTTTTTCTCTTGCTTTCCTCAACCGACTTCGTTATTATAAAATAGATGACGAGATTTGTCAATAGGTTTTTTAAAAGAATTTTCAAAAAAATTAAAACAATTTGCGGAGGCCTTATGTATCAACGTTTTTTAGAGCAATTTACGGATTTTATCTTTGTCGAACACGATCTTCTTCCTTCAGATATCCTCTTTCTTCCTGGCAATACATTTCCCCAGATGGCGGAGGAGGCTGCCCGTCTCTGGAAAACAGGGCTGGCTCCTCTGATTCTCCCGTCTGGCTGTCATGCTCTCCTGGAAAAAGACTTTCAGGGCGTCACTGACCGAACCGGAAAGTATCCGGGAACTTTCTCCACCGAATGGGAGTTTTTGAAAATGGTTCTTCTTGCCAATGGAGTTTCGGAAACTTCTATCTTAAAAGAAGATACGGCCTCCTATACCTATGAAAATGCCATTTATTCCCGCAAAGTCACAGATTGCCTTGGACTCCGGATACACAGAGCCATCATCTGCTGTCACGCCTATCATGCCAGAAGATGTCTGCTCTACTATCAACTCCTCTTCCCCGAAACCAGCCTCCTCATTCACCCGGTAGATACCGGTATCAATCGAGAGAACTGGCATCAGACAGAGCAGGGCATTGACACAGTCCTCGGTGAAATCGAACGCTGCGGCGGTCAGTTCCATAAAATCTTAAGGGATTTATAAACGTTTCCGTCTATAAATCCCTTCCTCTGCCGAATGTCCTGATGGTAACGGCAATGTATGAAAGCCTTTATCTCTGCTTTTTCAATAAGCTCCGGAACAATTCATCCGCCGCCTGTTTTCGGCTCAAAGTTTCTGCTTCCAGCTTTTTTGCACAATGATTCTCATAACAAACCACATCCCCATCTTTGGGCAATGATTCAAATTCTGTAACAGGAATCTGAATCATTGTTCTGTCTTCCGTCTCACAAACTGCCAATTCTCCCTCTACTCTGTCAACAATTAATTTCATAGTGTCAGCTCTTCTCCCTGATTTCTTAATTTTGCGGTGGATTACACTTCTTGCAAGGTTCCAGTCCCTGATTCCGGGCCTCCGCCAGTGTGATCTCCTTGTCACTGTCATTCAGATACTGACATCCTGCCCTATGGTACTTAGATCCGCTCTCTGTGACATGTACCAGCGTTGCCCCATCTCCAGTTTCCTCTGCCGGATTCTGCCCACCCTGAGACAGCTCTTCTTCCTGCGGATTCTGAGACTCTGCGGTCTGATTTTCCGGTTCCGAATCCTCGTCTGTATCTTCTGTCCTTCTGTCACCCGCTTTCATAGAGGTGCTTTCTCCCACATTCCAGGTTATCGTTGTTCCATCACTGCTTGCTATAATCGTACCCTGTTCATCGGTACGATAAACCTGAATCCCTTTTTCGGAAAATTTCTGCAGGACAGAAAAGTCCGGATGACCATACTGATTGTCCCTTCCGCAGCTGATAACCGCATACTGTGGATTCACCGCCTGTAACAATGCATCCGAATTGGAAGTTTCACTGCCATGATGCCCGGCTTTCCAGACATCTGCTTTCAATTCCAGCCCCGAATTCAGAATATCTTCTTCCGCATCATGCTCAGCATCGCCGGTCATTACAAAGCAATTCTGCCCATTGACCACCCGGATACCCACAGACCAATTATTCAGCTCATCCCCATAGTCCACTCCCTCTTTTGGGGAAAGAATGGTAATGGAAGCATTTCCCAATGGATACTCCTGCCCTGCCGATGCCAGAGTAATCGAAAGTCCCTTATCCTGAATTGCCTGAAGTACATCCATATAGGTCCGTGACGTATGTGTTTTCTCCGGGAGAATCACCTCGCCGACCTCAAAACTTCGGATCACGTTGTCCAACCCTCCGATGTGATCTTCGTGAGGATGTGTACCAATCACATAATCCAGCCGCTCTATTCCCTGCTGCTGCAAATAAGATACCACCTTTTCTCCGTCCTCATTTTTTCCGGCATCCACCAACATCGCTGACGATGATGTTTTGATCAATACACTGTCGGCCTGCCCCACATCAAGAAAATGCACCTCCATCGTATCGGCCGTCATATCCGCAACTGCAGATGATGTCCTTGCTTCCACACTGTCCGTGCTGTCCTTCTCTTCTGTCCTCCCACATGCACAGGTTACAAGCAGGAAAAAAATCCCTGCAAGTACGCATAATCTGTTTGCTGCTTTTTTCATAAATTCTCTCTCCTCTTTTGTCAATATCACTTCCCTTCGATTATATCCTTTTTATTTGAAATCTGCAAATGCATCTGAACCGCCCAAAGAATGGACTGACGGGGCTCTAAATTTCACATTTTTCAGATTTTTAAAAAAAATGAAAAAATTTGAAAAAAGTACTTGCATTTTCCCGGAAGATGAGTTATTATAATTGTGCAAGGTAGATTGGTCAAGCGGTTAAGACGCCGCCCTCTCACGGCGGAAACAGGGGTTCGATTCCCCTATCTACTGCTCACTGTGGAAACTCTGAAGAGTTTCCACTTTTTTCATTTCAAAGACACTGCGGTATTACTGTATCCGCAGACAATCACAGACTGTACGAGGTAATATACTATGAAAACCGCATCGAATTGCGATACCTGTATCTACTATATCTATGACGAAGATTATGACTGCTACTGTTGCGAAGTCAATCTGGATGAAGACGAGATGGCTCGTTTTCTGTCCGGGAATTGTTATTGTTGTCCCTATTACCGTTTGGATGATGAATATGCAATTGTTAAAAAGCAATGTTAAAAAGGATGCTGCAAAATGTGAAATTTTGCAGCATCCTTTTTTATTCTGATTCGCACGCTGTTGCATACCGCCTGATTATCTCCAGAAGCATCTGTACTGCCAGATCCATCCCCTCCACAGTCACATGCTCGTAAGGACCGTGAAAAGCAAATCCTCCTGTTCCCAGGTTAGGACACGGCAATCCCATAAAACTTAGCCGTGCACCGTCCGTACCGCCGCGGATCGGCTGTACCTTCGGCGTAATTTCGACAGACTCTGCGGCACCTTTTGCATTCTCGATCAAATGCATACAGGGTTTGATTTTTTCTTTCATATTATAGTACTGATCCTTTAAAATCAGTTCAACAGTTCCAGTGCCATATCTTTCATTCATCTGATCCACTATCAGAGTCAGATACTGTTTTCTCTGCCGGAACTTTTCCCTGTCATGATCCCGTACAATATAAGAAAGAGAAGCACTGGCTACATCTCCGGACATTCTAATCAAATGATAGAATCCTTCATATCCATCCGTATGCTCCGGCGTCTCCCAGGCAGGCAGTTTCGACTGAATCTCACAGGCGACTCCGGATGCATTGACCATCACATCCTTTGCACTTCCGGGATGTACATTGACTCCACGAATGGTAAATGTGGCAGATGCGGCGTTAAAATTCTCATATTCAATCTCACCCTCCGCACCTCCATCGACCGTATAGGCATATACGGCGCCAAACTTCTCCACATCAAAGTAATCTGCTCCTGCACCCACCTCTTCATCCGGCGTAAATCCGATACAAAGTCTGCCGTGGGAAATCTGCCGATCCCGAATGTTCTCCAACAACGTCATAATTTCCGCAATTCCCGCTTTGTCATCACTGCCGAGAATAGTAGTTCCGTCTGAAGTAATCAGCGTTCTCCCTTTTAATTCAGGAAGATGGGGAAACATCTCCGGGTCCAGTACCCTTCCACTGTCCCCCAATTCCAGACAGCCGCCGTCATAGTTTTCATGAATCAGCGGTCTTACAGCATGCTGTGCATAATCCGAAACGGTATCCATGTGCGCAATCCACCCAAGAGCAGGCGCATCCTCACAACCTGGCGTTGCAGGTAAGGAAGCATAGACATAACATTTTTCATCCACAACAGCATCCGTAAGTCCCAATTCCTTTAATTCTTCCACCAAAAGCTCCGCCAACCGAAACTGTGCCTGTGTCGTCGGTATACTGCTGCTTTCTTCATCACTTGCCGTAGGAATTGTCACATATTTCAAAAGCCGTTCGTACGCCCTCAAGCCTCCGTCACCTCAAACCCAAGGTCATCCATAATTTCTTTTGCCTGAGCCACACAATGCTCACAGCCGTCAATCGTTACGGTTTTATCCGCCAATGACACCTTAAAATCCAGTCCAGCGGCTGTCATCGCCTTTGTAATTCTCTCCACACACTTTTCACAATGCATATCCTCTGCTTTTAATACTGTCATCTTAATATTCTCCTTTTCTGTTTTTATAATTTCAAAGTTCTTAATCTCAATGCATTTGTAACCACGAATACGGAACTAAAGGACATCGCAAGCCCCGCCAGAATCGGGTTCAGAAGCGGACCTCCGAAAGGATACAGGACACCTGCCGCCACAGGAATTCCGCAGGAATTAAATATAAATGCCCAGAACAGATTTTCCTTGATGTTCCGAATGGTTGCCTTGCTGAGCCGGATTGCCCGGTATACATCCATAAGATCGGATTTCATCAATACTACATCACTGGACTCCATGGCAATATCACTGCCGCTTCCGATCGCAACGCCTACATCTGCCTGTGCAAGGGCAGGAGCATCATTAATGCCGTCTCCTACCATCATAACCCTTTTTCCTTCTTTCTGCAAGCCGGAAACCACCGAAGCTTTGTCCTGCGGCAGAACTTCTGCAATCACCTCATCTGCCCCTACCTGTCTGCCGATATAGGCTGCTGTCCGTTGATTGTCACCTGTAAGCATATAAACTTTTACACCCATAGATCGGATTTTATCAATTGCTTCCTTACTGGTCTCCTTCACCGTATCTGCCACACTGACAATTCCCAGAATCCGATGCTCCACGATGACAAACATCGGCGTCTGACCCTGCTCTGCCAACATTTCCGCCTGCTTTTGATAACTGCCAAGTTCCAGATGCTGTTCTTCCACCATACGCAGATTACCGATAAATACCTGCTTTCCGTCATAGACTGCCTGAATCCCCTTCCCGGTCAGGCTTTGGAACTCCGCCACTTCCCGAAGCTTCAGCCCTCTGGCTTTAGCCCCCTCCACAATCGCCTGTCCCAGGGGATGCTCAGAAGGAACTTCACAGGATGCCGCCAGAAGCAGAAGTTCTTCCTCTGACAACCCTTCACTGATAAGATCTGTAACTTTCGGTTTTCCTTCTGTGACGGTTCCCGTCTTATCCAGAATCACTGCTTTCACCTTATGTGTGATTTCCAGTGCCTCGCCGCTCTTAATCAAAATACCGTATTTTGCCCCCAGACCAGTTCCTACCATAATCGCTGTCGGGGTGGCCAGACCAAGGGCACAGGGGCAGGCGATCACCAGTACAGATACAAAGATACGAAGGACAAATGCCGCCGGATGCCCTGTAACTGCCCAGACAATTGCCGCAATGACCGCAATTGCCAGTACTGCAGGTACAAAATATCCTGCTACCGTATCCGCCAATTTGGAAATCGGTGCCTTCCTGCCCTGTGCATCTTCCATCAGTTTGATGATTTTTGCAAGCATCGTATCACTGCCTACTCTGGTTACCTCCACCTGCATCGCACCATTATAGTTCATACTTCCGCCGATCACCTCATCACCAGCTTCTTTTTCCACCGGAATACTCTCCCCGGTCAGCATCGACTCATCCACACTGGATGCCCCCTGCCTTACTACACCGTCCAGAGGAACCTTCGAACCGGGACGAACCAGAATCAGGTCTCCTGCGTGAACCTGTTCTACCGGAATTTCCCGCTCTTCTCCATCCTGCAGCAGAACCGCCACATCCGGAGCCAGTTCCATCAGTTTTCGGATCGCCTCAGAAGTCTTGCCCTTGCTGCGGCTCTCCAGATATTTCCCCAGCATCACAAGTGTAACGACAATCGCCGCTGATTCATAATAAAGCTGATGCACTGCTCCCTCATCCACAGGAATCCGTATCGTCATCACAAGGCTATATAAAAATGCACTGCCTGTTCCGATTGCCACCAGCGAATCCATATTCGGATGCCCCCGAAACAGCGTCTTAAATCCCACAATATAAAACTTTCTTCCGCAAATCAGAACCCCCACGGTAAGAATCAACTGTGCAAGTGCAAAATTCAGCGGACTTGCATGCATATCCAGAAATTCCGGCAAAGGCATGGGCCAGGGCACCATATGCCCCATAGAGATATAAAGCAGGGGAATCGCCAAAACAATGGCACCAATCAGCCGCCGCCGGATCTTATGCTGCGCCTCTTCCGCCTCCAACTTTTCCTCCTTCTTCTCTTCCTTCGTCTCAATCACTTCCAGGGATGCCGAAAACCCGGCACGCTCCACCCTGTCCATGATGGCCTCCGGAGTCACCTTAGCCTCATCATACGTAATACTCATCTTATTCGTCGCAAGATTCACATTACTTACTTCAACTCCGTCCATCTTCCGCGTCACCCGCTCCACCGCAGCACTGCAGGACGCACAGGTCATACCCTTTATAATATAAGTCTCAGTCTTCATCTTATCCTCCTTCCACTTCAATCAATGACAAAAAACTCTCCGGAAATCGGTTTAGAGATCCGTAATTGCTTACTTCATCAGTTTCATGATCGTTCCGCACAATTCATCCACAACCTGCTCATCTCCCGCTTTAATATCCTCCACAACGCAGGTTTTAATATGATTTGTGAGAAGTTCCCGGTTAAACGCCTTCAACGCAGACTGAATCGCCGCCACCTGCGTCAAAATATCCACACAATACCGCTCATCCTCCACCATACACTTTACACCGCGCACCTGTCCCTCAATCCGATTCAGCCGGTGAATCAAACTTTTATACTCCACTTCCTCACGATGCTTCTTTTTACAACAACAGTCTTTGCTATTTTCCATCTTTTATCCCTCCTATATACCCCCTATGGGTATATATTAACAAAGCAATACTCCCTTGTCAAGAAAAAAAGAAATTTACAAAAACAGTTAACGGCAATCTATGCGGTATATTGCAGAAAACAACCAGTACACTTGTAGGATCTGAAGGAACACCGCAAAGCTTCGAGGGCAGGAACATCAAGCCAAATGCAAGAGGGCAGATTTTTTGAAACCTTGAATTTCTGCCCATCCCATGATAGGATAAACTCATAAAAACCCAAAGGAAGGAGCTGCTCATGGAAGAATTGATCGATTTACACGTACATTCCAATTGTTCCGACGGAACCTACACCCCGGAAGAATTGGTCGCTTATGCATTAGAAAAAGGTCTCAAAGCATTTGCTTTGACCGATCACGATACCACAGCCGGTATCGCGCGGGCACAGCGTGCCGCTTCCGGCACCGGATTGGAACTGATTCCCGGAATCGAGCTGTCTACAGAATACAAGGGAAAGGACATCCACATCCTCGGTCTTGGTATCGATCCGGAAAATGCCTATTTTCAGGATCAATTACTCAGATTTCAAAACGCCAGAAATCTGCGAAACGAAAAAATGATTGAAAAACTCCGTGAACACGGAATTGATATCACGCTGGAGCAAATGCGCGCCTGTTTTCCCGACAGTGTATGGACAAGAGCACATTTTGCCCGGTATTTATTTGATCATGGATATGTCAAAGAGATGTGGGATGCATTTGATCTCTATCTGGGCGATCATGCTCCCTGCTTTATCCCCCGTGAAAAGGTCACTCCCTTTCAGGCAGTGCAGCTGATTCACGAGGGCGGAGGATATGCAGTTCTGGCTCATCCGCTCTTATACCGTCTCGGAGAGGAGCCCCTTAACCTCCTTGTAAAGACACTGACCGGATGCGGACTGGATGGAATCGAGGCAATCTACTCCACCAATCGCTTTTCCGATGAAGCCGACATGCGGCAGCTTGCCCGGCGCTATGGACTTGCCATCACAGGCGGCTCCGATTTCCATGGCTCCAACAAGCCCTCCATCGACCTGGGATGCGGAAAAGGAAACCTGCGGATTCCCTACCGTTTATGGAAGACTATTTGCGGAGCGGATTGATTTTCCGCCCCGCAATCGTTAAAAAAAGTGCGGACAGTGCCATCTGTATGATAATACTGATCGGAACAATGTGGGATACCACAAAATCCGAATAGTAATTTCCAAATTGATTGCAGATGGTAGTCACCTCATGTCCGTTTCCTATCTGCTGGCTGATTAGGCCTACAAAGGATACTAATGGATTCAATAAGAACAGATAAATTACTTTACCTGCACTTGGCGAAACGTAGATATTCTGCCCGGCAATCTGAAGCTTTGATACATAAAAGCTGATCCCGGCAGCCGCTGCTGTCCCAACCAAAAGCAACAGAACAATCACATAGCTCATCACGGTTGCCAGTGTCGTCTTCTTGAATACGACTGAACAACAGATGCCAAGACTGCCCACATAGATACCCGTCACGAGGAGTATTCCAATCAGCAAAAATAAATCCCAAAAACTGATTCCGCCGAATGCAAAAATAAGTGCAATCGCCGGGAGTGCAGAAAACACCAGCAAAAACACCATACTCAGCGCCGATTCCAGTTTTCCGAAAATAATTTTCCACGGATTCAGATTCGTAGTCAACAAAACATCCAGTGTTTTCCGCTCACGTTCCAACGATATTGCCCCACCGGTAATCGCCGGCACAGACACCAGGATCATGGCAAAGAGTGCATATGCCATCATCATATAGCATCTGGCAGGCATTGCATAACTGGCAGCCCGCATAAATCCAACTGCTGTGCTTTCTCCAAAAAAACAAGTGAGGGCAATACTTCCCAACAGCAGATTACTGGCACATACAACCATGGATATTTTGATGGAACGGGTATGCCGCTTGATTTCCTTTTCAAATACAGGATTGATATTCATTATTCCGTCCTCTCCTCTTCTGTCTCTGTCAGATGGAAAAACAGTGATTCCAAAGAATTATGTTCTCTGGCAAAGGCTGTCACCAGCACCCCCTCATCCGTAAGTTCTTTCAGAAGATAAGCTTCTTCCTCGGGGCTTCCGTCAAACCAGACTGCAATCACGTTGTGTTCTATGGAAATCCGATTGATCAACGGATTTTTTCTTAAAAGTTCCACCGCTTCCGGAAGGTGATTCAGCACACTGATACGAATCGGATTTGCGCTGTCTATGGAAAGCATGATACTGTCGATTTCTCCCTGGAGCACCATCCTTCCCTGGTCAATAATTCCGATACTGGTACTCAGATCCGATAATTCCGATAAAATATGAGAACTGATCAGTATCGTATAATTCTGCCGCTGCAAATCCTGAAGCAAATGTTGGAATTCTCTTCTTGTACGCGGATCCAGCCCGGAACATGGCTCATCCAGTACAAGCAGACGTGGTTTGTGGATCAAAGCTCTTGCAAGACACAGCCTCTGCTGCATTCCCCTTGACAATGCATCCACAAACTTATTCTCAAATCCCGAAAGCCCTACCATATCCAACACTTCCAGACTGCGGCTTCTGCCCTCTTTTCCCACAATTCCATATGCAGCCGCAAAAAATTCCAGATATTCTGTCACCTTCAAGTTTTCATAGACACCGAAAAAATCAGGAACAAAACCAATCATACTCTTAAGTCTCGTATAATTTCCATTGGTTCTCACCCCGTCAATCCAGATATCTCCGGAATTAAACGTCAAAAGTCCGGATACAATACGGATTGTTGTGGTTTTTCCTGCACCATTGGGACCGACAAAACCATAGATTTCCCCCTCTTTTACCTCCATATTCAAACTATTCAGCGCCTGAAATTTCCCATAGCGTTTATAAAGGTTCTCTATTCTCAGCATCTTAATACACCTTTCCAATCACTTGAATATTGGGAAGAATACAGGTTTTTGTCTCATTCAGTCCCTCTTCTCCAATCCTATAACGCACGGTCAGTTCATTTTCCGAATTCAGATAAGCAGTAAGTTCGTCTACCTGAAAGCTCGTTTCATTCTGTTCTATGTTTACGAACTTATCTTCCTCATAGTTATAAAAATCAATTTCGCCTTGAAACGGCACGGTATACTTATCCACATACTGGTTTTGCGAAAATGAAATCTGCTCTACCGTCATACGCTTCTCCTTCAACTCTTCCAGTATGTCATTGAGATGGTACGTGGCTGTATATTCTTCCTCATCTATATAAGCATAACTGCGCGCCATACCCGGAATATAAGCAGTATTCTCATCCGAACGATATTGCTGGACATATGGACAATACAGATAACCGCCCTGGGTCATACGAACTTCTGCCGGTGCAAAATAATAGCTGTATCCATGTGTCTCATATCCGCTGTCCATCTGCCAGGAAGTATCCGGGTCAGCAATCTCCGCCATAATCATACTGTCCTGACGAGTGTAGATGTTCTTCATTGTCAAAAAAGACATCCAGATTTCCTGCGCAAATTTCTGCTGCTCATCCAATGCATCCTTCGATCGTTCCAGATAATAGACTTCCTGTTCCATATCATTTTGAGATGTAATCTGTCTTTCCGTGATCTGACAAGTCTCTCCTTTTTTCAAATCACCAACCCAGACACCGCTTGCAGGCATTACAACTACCACATTCTTCATATCGAAAGCCGTATGATTCGTGACTGTTCCGCTGGCTTTCCCATCAAATACCTGAATATCGGCTGTCAATCCTTTTTCCCCTCCCATGTCTGTTTCCCTCGTAAGTTTATACTTGGTCATGAAAAAAGCCGGAAAATCAGAAACCGTTATCTTTTGTTTCTCTTCCTTAGCAGAAATGTTGATCTGACCGAATGTCGATGTATCCAGAATACGCTTTGATGATATCCCGTTATCGGATATCCATGGAATTAATTCATAAGAACCATCCACATACAGGCTGTGACTCCTGTTAAATGGCGCCTGCATACCAAACTCAACCGTTTCACATACACTTCCCTCCTGCTGCTCAATGGTTTCCACATAAGTCAAAAACGGCGCCCGGATTCTGGTAGCCGAACTGTATACACCGATCAATGTCACAAACCCAAGCGAAAGAACCACCATGCTGCTCCAAAGCCGATATCTTTTATGCAGCTTTTTCAGAATCAGATATAATCCGGGACCTGCTGCAAACGCATAAATAACCAAAATCAGTCCATAAACCACAATATTGGGTTTCTCACGAATCGGCATATCCTGCAGGACATACGATCCATAATCAATGCTGATTTCTCCCATAGAAGCTCTTAGACAGATTCGATTTACATCCCCATTAATTAGTGCTCTCTCCAGAACTTCTGCTGTGTTCTCGGGGGTAACGGACTCCAGGAGAATTCCTCCGCGCGCCTCCCAGTTTTTCAAAGCCCCCTGCTGCGCCATAGAGAGATCTTTTCTGGAGCAGTCGGCAAGAAGCAGCGCATCCGGCATATCGGATTTCAGATTTTCAACGGTCAGTTCTTCCGGCTTCAATAACACAGGTGTGATATGCTCTATTTCCACAATCTCACTGTAAGGCCAGCTAACACCGTTCAGACGCTGGACATATTCTTCATTGTCCGATACCACACCAACTACATAACTGCTGTTTCCATAAGACGGTTCAAACTCCAGCTCATCCTGACAAACGATCTCTCCCATCTGATCTCTCAGTACGAATTCATATCGGTCCATACTGTAACGTGTAGACCCATAAAAAGTTTTCCGCCAGACATCTCCTCCTTTAATTGATACTGGAATCTCTCTCGTAATGACCTGATTATACGGCTCCTCCAGACCATTTGGCAAAAGACCGTTTATCACATATGTGATACCTGACATCACGTAATCCTGACTGGGAAGCCGAATAGACAACATTCCCTCAAAATTTCCATTGGCTTCCGCAGATATCCTGATGGAAATCGGAACTCTGCCGCCCATATGAGTGGTCTGATTTAACCCATAATTAATTTCCATCTTTACCTGTGCCTGTCCCGCATTGAGTGCCGCATTCTCTAAAACAAATGCCCAGACTCTTTCCGAAGGCAGGAAGAGTGACAGTAAAAAGCAAAACGACACCATACTTCCTGCAATTTTATGTGCTCTTTTCTTTTTCATTCCTGTACTCCTACTTTCCCCTGGGTCTGCTGAAGCGGCAAATCCACCTCAAATACAGTTCCCTGCAGATCACTTTTTACACGAACCTCCCCACGATGCAGTTCGGCAATCTGACGTACAATCGCAAGCCCCAGTCCCGTACCGCCTGTATTTCTGGATCTCGACTGCTCCGTGCGGTAAAATTTCCGAAAGATGGCATCCAGTTCTGCCCTTGGAATCACATGACCATAGTTTGTTACCTTCGTCACAACCCAATCGGCTGTCTGTTCTATTCTTACACGAATCTGTTTTCCCTCTTTTCCATATTTCACTGCATTGCTCAACAGATTTCCGAAAAGACGGGCAAGCAGCTCTCCATCCCCCTCGATACATAAACTTGGCTGGGGATGCTCAAATTTTACGGCGATCTCATGCTTCACAAAACTGGGCGTCATCTCATCCAACATCTGCTCCATCAATTGAATCAGATCCAGCTTACTGACATGAATCTTAAGTTCATTATGCTCCAGCTTTACAAAACCAAACAATTCATTTGTCAATTGCTCCAGACGTTTTGCCTTCTCATACACGATCTCAATATACTTTTCCCGTGTTGCCTCATCCAGATCTCCCCGGTCCCGTATCCATCCCAGATATCCCAGTATGGAAGTCAAAGGAGTCCTGATATCGTGGGCAACACTGGATACCAGATCATTCTTTGTATGCTCGGCCACCCGCTCCCGTTCCATAATGTCTTTAATGTTTTTCTGCATCTGGTTCAGATTCAGAGCCATAGATGCAAGCTCGTCATTTCCCCGGACATCAATCGGATTATCAAAATCTCCCTGAGAAATATCCTTCACCTTCTCGGTAATCCGGTTAATATAATGAATGGATTCCCGCATCAACAGATAAAAACAGAGGATAAAGGTAAAAAGTCCGACAAGAAAACAGATCACATATCGATACTCCGTCCGCATTCCGTCTGGTCCGAACAGGATACTGCGATAACCGGAAATTCTGAACCGATACTCGATTCTATACAGAATCTTCCACAGAATCCACTCTGCTCCAAGGGTTGCAAGTCCGGATACTACGATATAGAAGATCACTTTCTGCCCATAATTTTTTGAAAAATTAAGCCTCAATTTTGTATCCCACTCCCCATACTGTTGTTATGATTTTATCCTCCCGCGTATCGTCATGCATCTTACCACGCAGACGGCGGATATGAACCATCACCGTATTATTAGCCTCATAAAACTTTTCATGCCACACACTCTCAAAAATCTCATTGGTTGAAAATACTCTGCCCGGATTAGAAGCCAGCAAGTATAAAATATCAAATTCAATTGGCGTCAGCTTGATACTTTCACCATAACAGGTTACCTGATGGGTTACCTTATTGATTTCCAGATTTTTCAAAGAAATAATCTCTTCTTTTTCCTTGTCCTTTGCCGGGTTCAGTTCCCTGTAACGCCGAAGCTGAGATTTGACTCTCGCCATCAGTTCCAACGGATTAAAGGGCTTTGACACATAGTCATCGGCGCCTGTGGTAAGTCCTACAATTTTATCAATATCCTGGGTTTTTGCACTGACGATGATAATCGGAATATTATTGGTTTCCCGAATTTTCCGGCACATCTCAATCCCGCTCATATTCGGCATCATTACATCCAATAGCACCAGATCCACCTTCTGATTTTTCAGAATCCTAAGTCCTTCCATTGCACTATATGCTTTTAACACGTGAAATCCATCGCTGATCAGATAAATCTCCAACAGATCTGCAATCTCTTTCTCATCATCCACAACCAAGATATTTGTCTCTTCCATGATGTTTGCCATCCTTTCACTACTGAATAATCATGATGTTAGGGTCAAAAGGTATTTTGCCCCCTATGATACACGGATTGCTCCGCATTTCATGGTATCATAATCATTATTTTAACATGGCTGAAAAAAAAAGTCTTTAATAAAATCTTACGTTGTCTGAATGTCCTGTGAGGGAAATATTAACACATGCTTCCGGAATCAATAATTTGTCGCCATCTGGCAAAAATAAATTCATAGTAAACTAACATGTCTGCTGGCGCAGACATCACTATACAACTTTGAAAAGGAATTGATTTTATGAGCAGAAATACAACATGCCCTCAGTATACAGGCATAAAGCATAAATGGTGGCTGAAAAATCTGATTCTTTTTATAACCGGTTACTGTATCTATCTTGCGATAGAAATCACTTACCGTGGATACAGTTTTCGGCTGATGGGAGTTGTAGGAGGTCTGGCTCTTATGCTGCTCTCCTGTCTTTCCTCCTTTCTTATGCCTGGCTTTCAGCTTCCGCTGCAGATGTTGGCAGGAGCAATTATCATCACAAGCTTAGAATTGACCTCCGGTCTCTTCTCGTTAAAGGTTTTGCATTTCCGAATGTGGGACTACCAAGGAGAGTGGATGAATCTCTGCGACGGACTGATTTGTCCTCTGTATTCCCTGTTTTGGTTTTTTCTTTCCGGAATCGGAATTATATTTGCAGATTGTCTGGATTATTACGTATTGGGAGGAAACCGCAGACCATCTTACCGGATCTTATTCTGGAATCTGCAGCTTCCCCAAAAAGAACCTGAACTCATACCATAAAAATTGTCCGTACAGCGAAAACTCTCTCTGTACGGACAATTTTTATGACAACAGACCTCATCATTCGGCCGGTTCTGCCGGAACAAAGATCCGTTTGTCAATGAATTCTTTTTTCACTTTCGCGCGGTCTGTCGCCTCTTCACAGAAGTAATCCTGAGAGCAGATCAGTGTTTTTCCGCGTTTATCAATTTTTTCATAAGCACCATCCGGCTGCAGGATATGAGCTTTTACATTATCAGCCAATTGGATCTCCAGAATATGCATAACTTCTTTCTTAATTTCCTCATCTTCCACCGGAAAAATGATTTCCACACGTTTATCCAGATTTCTCGGCATCCAGTCAGCGCTGCCCATATAAATCTCTTCACTTCCATTTGCATAAAAGTAGAAAATCCGGGCATGTTCCAGAAAATTGCCCACAATAGAACGTACGGTGATGTTCTCACTGACTCCCGGTATCCCTGTCTTCAGGCAGCAGATTCCCCGGACAATCAGTTCGATCTTAACACCTGCCGCAGCTGCACTGTAAAGTGCAGCCATAATATCCCGATCACACAAAGAATTCATTTTCGCAATGATATGAGCCTTCTGCCCCTTCCGGGCATGTTCCTCCTCCATCTGAATCAGATGCAGGAAACGATCCTTCATCCATAGGGGCGCCACCACCAACTTATTCCAGCTTCTCGGCTCCGAATAACCGGAAAGCATATTAAAGACCGCAGTAGCATCCTCCCCGATTTTAGCATCGCAGGTCAAAAGACCGCAGTCTGTATAGAGTTTTGCAGTAGAATCATTATAATTACCGGTACCCAGATGTACATATCTCCGGATTCCGGTTTCCTCTCTGCGCACAACCAACGTGATTTTGCTGTGCGTCTTCAAACCAAGCAGGCCGTAGATCACATGACAGCCGGCCTTTTCCAGCATCTTCGCCCATACGATATTGTTCTCTTCATCAAAACGTGCCTTCAGTTCTACCAATACCGAAACCTGTTTTCCATTCTCCGCTGCCTGGGCAAGGGCGGCGATGATGGGGGAATTACCGCTGACCCGGTATAAGGTCTGCTTGATCGCAAGGACATTGGGATCCTTTGCCGCATGCTTCACGAACTCCACCACCGGATCAAAGGTCATATAGGGATGATGCAGAAGGATATCCTTCCTGCGGATATTTGCAAAGATATCCTCTTCATTCATCAGAGCCGGCACAGCCGCAGGAGTGTAGCGCGGTGTCTTATATGCCTCAAATCCTTCCAGTCCGTACATCTTCATCAGAAAGGTCAGATCTAACGGTCCCGGAATATAATAAACATCCTCATCCTTGATCTCAAATTCTGTCTTTAAGATCTTTTGAAGCCGTTTATCCATCTTGTCTTCCACTTCAAGACGGATTACCTCACCCCACTGACGCTTTTTCAGCTGCTTCTGAATCTCTGCCAGAAGATCGGCGGCCTCATCCTCATCAATCGTCAAATCTGCATTTCTCATAATTCGATACGGATGCGCGCAGACCACCTTATAACTCAGGAATAATTTATCGATGTTCCGCTCTATGATTTCCTCCAGCAATATAACACAACGCTCACCGTCCTTCGAAGGAAGCTGAACGATGCGGGGAAGCACAGACGGCACCTGAACGGTGGCAAATTCCAGTTCTTCTTTCCCCTTCTTATCCTTCTTTGAGATCAATGCGCCGATATTCAGAGATTTATTTCTGACAAGCGGAAATGGTCTGGAAGAATCCATAGCCATCGGTGTCAGAACCGGATAAACATTTTCCTCAAAATATTCATCCACAAATGCCCCCTGCGCTTCATCCAGTTCTTCATGCGAAGCAATCACCCGAAGTCCGATGTGCTCAAGTGCCGGAACCAGAGAACGGTTATACGTACTATATTGCACCTGCATTACTTCATGCTGGCGGGCAGAAATCTCCTTTAACTGTTCCTTCGGTGTCATTCCTGCAATATCCGGTTTCGTATAAGACGTGTGAACCATGTCCTTCAGAGATGCCACACGGATCATATTGAATTCATCCAGATTCGATGCCGTAATACTTAAAAACTTCAGACGTTCAAACAGAGGAATGTTCTTATCCCGCGCTTCGCTTAAAACACGTTCATTAAAGCTAATCCAACTAAGCTCCCTGTTACGGTAATATTCCGGTTTGTGATATGCTGCATAATTGAATTCCATCTTATCTCCTCCTACATCTGTCTTTTCAAGTGAAGTATCGGCATGATACTAAATACCTCACAGAAGAAATCTGCCTTTTCTCTTGCAAGTCCTTCCTCCAATGTGAAGTCACGGTTCACGGTAAGATTTAAAATCAGTTCCTGCTCCTTCAAAGTTGCCCGCACAGACTGTATTTTCTGCATATGGCTGCGGTCCAGAGCGTTGGCAAGCCGCACAATTGCGGTAAATCCTGCGATGGTCAGATATTCCTCCCTGCCCAGACTGCTGTTCTGTGCAAAAATCTCATAAGGCGGCAGAACAGTTGTGTTATACTTTGTCACCAGTGCAATCATCTCACGCTCACTGTGGGACAGACCGATAATCTCATTAGACATAATGATATTATACGAAGATTCTGCCACATTATTAAGGCTGATATACTTCCCCACATCATGGAGCATCACTGCAATCCGAAGAAGCAATCGTTCTCGTGCCTTATATCCGGTCACTTTTTTCATCGCATCAAAAACCGCCAGGGCAACCATCTCCGTATTCTGGATATGGGAACGGTTCACCGCATAACGCTTTCCGATATTCTTTGCCGCCATGATAATATCATTTTCAAAATTGTGTCCCATCTTAATCAGCTTTTTCCGCTCCGCAAACTCATATGCCAATCCGTTGGAAAGATGTGTTCCCGGTGTCCATAAAAGTCTGGCATCCATCTCTTCAATCAGCCTGCGGAAAATGATGGCTGACGGACGCAGAAGGGAAGCATATTCTTCCGGAACCCCCATCTTGACAGCCAACTCAATGGTGGACTGTCCGATAATATTCTGATACCACTTCTGGAAGGATTCCCGGGTAATCGTACGGGAATCTTTTTCTTTTGCAGTACGGAAGATCGAATCGGTGAAAAAATCTCCAATCAACATGACATTCTCAATCTTACGGTCTTTTAAGTACATCTTCTTAAAGCTTACGATTTCATTTTGTATCAATTCCTCTACCAGATTCTCATAGTGTGTCGTCTCATTGACCACACCCGCCAGACGTTCTCTGATCCGAAGATGCCCCATCCGGATATTTTGTGTCGTAACCAGTGCATCTTTATCAAACAGAGAGATCTGTACACTTCCGCCGTCCAGGTCTATGATTGCCGTTCCCTTCTCAATCATCTTGTTAAACGATGTCTCCATAGAAGCAATCGCCTTATAACCCAGAAATCTCTGTTCGGAATTACTCAGAATCTCCACCTTCAATCCTGAAGACTGCTTGATTTTCCCCAACACAAACAGGCTGTTATTCGCCTCCCTCAGCGAGCTGGTTGCCACGGCACGGTAAGCATCCACCTGATACCCTTCCATAATCCGCACGAAGTCCTTCAGTACACGGCAAAGCTCTTCCTCCATCTGGGCACCGATTTTCCCGTAAGTATATGCATCCTTGCCAAGTTCCATTCGATGCCTGACAACATCCAGGCTTTTGATTCCATTCTTTCTGGTAATCTCAAAAATTTCCAGACTTACTTCATACGTCCCAACATGAATCGCTGCAAATGTAGTGATCTGCATAACCCTCACCTCACTTTTCTTCCTTCCTGTGACACTGCTTTCCTGCCCTATTCTTTTCGCCCTGACAGATAATCGATAAACTGCTGGGCGGTGCGTCCTGACAGTCCGCCGTGCTGCAGTTCCCATTTATTTGCTTCCAGAAGAAGTTCCTCCTCCGGCATACAAATACCATACCGTTCTGCCAATGTCCTGACGATTTTCTGAAATTCCTTCTTATCCGGTGCACCAAAGTAGATCGTAACACCAAAGCGGTAAACCAGAGAAAGTTTCTCCTGCACAGTATCGGAGGTGTGCATATCCTGGCGGATATCACCCTTATCATCAGAAGTTTCTTTAATCAGATGTCTTCTGTTGGAAGTTGCGTATATCAGAATATTCTCAGGCTTTCGTTCCAGACCGCCCTCGATCACCGCCTTCAGGTACTTATACTCAATTTCAAATTCTTCGAAGGATAAATCATCCATATAAATGATAAATTTATAATTCCGGTTTTTAATCTGGGCGATCAGGGAATTCAGATCCTGGAACTGATGCTTATAAACTTCAATAATACGCAGTCCCTGATCATAATATTCATTCAGAATTCCTTTAATACTGGAAGATTTCCCTGTTCCTGCATCCCCAAACAGCAGACAGTTGTTCGCTTTTCTGCCCTGTACAAAGGCTTCCGTATTTTCAATCAGTTTTTTCTTGGCGATCTCATATCCCACAAGGTCATCCAGATGTACATGGGCAATATTGGTAATGGGAATGATCTCCACCTGTTCCCCCACATGGTCAATGCGGAATGCCTTGTGAAGTCCCAGCTTCCCCACACCGAAATCCTGATAGAACTGAATCATCAGTTCCATAAATTCTTCCACATCCCCTGCCGTAGAAAGTTTTCCGCTCAGTTCCATAATCCTGTCACAGACTCTGCGGTTAAATAATTTCTTCGACATATCCGTATTCTGATAAGCACAGATAATCTCACAATCTTTGGAGCCAAATGCCTCATCAAAGACACGGATATCAAAATCAAATAATTCCTTGAACCTCACAAAATCGTGCCGCGCCATCTGATTGATGCTGCCCTCCACCTTTCCTACAATTTCACAGGATGTAGAAAACGCATTTTCTTTATTTACCAGCAAAAAGGTCAGATACGCATGCCACAGGTTTCCCCAGAACCCATACGCATTTGCCATCTCCACCAGTTGATTCAGGCAGCGATAAAATCTTCCCTTATCGCTTTCATCCAAAGTCCCTGCATGCCAGTCATCGATCATGGTTGTGACATCATTCAGCACTTCCTCTTGTTCAAAATCTCTGTATAAAATACATTCTTCTATTCTGGTCATCACTCATCCTTCTTTCTGTACTATTTCCGACAGCCTATGGTAACTTTGAAAATACATGCTTAATAGTTGCCCAGGATTCTTAAATAACTGGCCTCCGCATCAATGCCGCGGAGTGCATTCTTAACAGCCGGCTCTGATAAATTCCCTTCAAAATCTATAAAAAACCGGTATTCCCAATTCCGTCCCACGATCGGACGGGACTCGATCTTCGTCATATTCAGATCGTTATAAATAAAATGAGACAACATATTATACAGGGAACCGCTTTCATGGGGCAATTCAAAGTAAACACTGATCTTCCCCGCATCTTTCGCAAACCGTTTCTGGTTAGAGATCACGATAAACCGGGTAGAATTACACTCTGTGGACATTCCCCCGTCTTTTAAGATTTCCAATCCAAAATGTTTTGCCGCCATTCTGCTGGCAATGGCAGCCTGACTCTTCTTGCCTTCCTCGGCAACCTTCTTTGCAGCAATTGCTGTATTCAGCACTTTTTCCTGATTCCACTGTGGATATTGTTCCAGAAACTTTTTACACTGAGCCAGTCCCTGGGGATGGGAATATACGGTACGGATATCTGACAATCCGGCTCCCTTTACCCCCATCAGATTATGTTCGATTCGGATAATCTGTTCTCCGACAATATAATTGGAATATTCCACCAGAAGATCGTAGATATCCTGCACAATTCCGGCTGTAGAATTTTCAATCGGAAGAACCGCGTAATCTGCCTTCCCGTCAGCTACCAGTTCCATGGCCTCTTTCCAGGTATCCACATGGGAGCTCTCAATTTCTTCTCCAAAGAAGGTTTTCATTGCTTCAAAACTGTAAGCGCCTTCCACGCCCTGGAAGATGACCTTCGCCCCTTTGGTTGGAAGCTTATCTACCTGGACATAATCCGCTGCCTGCTCCACATGATTTTCTGTCAGAAGCTGATACTGCCGCTTCCGGCTGATGGACATGATCTGCCGGAAAATCTCCTGTATTCCCCGGGAATTAAATTCACAGGAGGCAGCATCCCCCAGTTTCTGCAATTTTGTAATCTCACGCTGTTGATCAAACACCGGTTTACCAGTCTCGATTTTAAACTGCGCTACCTCCTCCGTCAGCGCCATCCGCCGTTCAAACAATTCCAGAATCTGGCTGTCCGTAATATCAATTTCATTTCTTATCTTTCCTAAATCTAGCATCTATAGTTCCTCCATTCCAGTATCATCGATACGGTTCTGTCCTCTGCCGATACCGGACTTTTCTTGTAACTTTTCAGTACGTTTACAGTTATTGTACTTCATCGGCACCCGGTTTTCAAGCGGACTCTTCCTCCGCAGCAATCGCCGTCAACTCTCCGATAAAGGACAGAGAGCCAAACGTAAGGATGACTCCGTCATCTCCCGCAGCCTGCTTCGCTGCACACACGGCTTCCCGTATGGTTGCGCATGGTGTCACATGGGCATTATACTGCCGTATGGTATCTGCCAGCCGTTCCGGCGGCAGCGCACGATCATTATCCGGTGCAGCTATGGTAAAAATCTGCTCTGCAAGAGGCGCAGTGATTCTCGCTACCGTTTCATAATCCTTGTCGGAAAACATCCCATTGATGTAAATCAGACGCCTTCCTGCAAAATACTGTTCGATGGAACTTCTTAATTTCATCGCTGCATCCGGATTGTGCGCGCCGTCCACAATCATGATCGGATGCTCCGAAATCTTTGTAAAACGTCCGTTCCACTGTGTTTTCTTCATCCCCTCCACAATTTGGGAAGTTTCAAGGTCGAGACCATGTTTTATCAACATCTGCAATGCTTCGTAAGCGGTTACTGCATTTTCAATCTGGGCAGTCCCTGCAAGCTGAATCGTAAACTCCTGTCCATCATACCGGAAACACTGCTTCTCAAGGGTTGCGCTTATCACTTCTGCCTCTGACAAATCCGCCGCTTTCCACTGGAATCCATGACTTTTGCAGTAAGATTCCAGTGTTTTTTTCACTTCCTCCTTCTGAGGTGCGGATACCATCGGTACTCCCGGACCGATGATTCCTGCTTTCTGAAGCGTAATCTTCTCCAACGTATCTCCCAGATATTCCGTATGATCCAGGCTGACCGAGGTGAGCACCGCCAACTTTTTATTTTCCATGGGAATTACATTTGTCGCATCATGCAGCCCTCCAAGTCCGCATTCCAGAACCACATAATCACACTGCTGCTCCCGGAAATACAGGAAGCATAAGACTGTCTCCAACTCGAAAGGTGTAGGTGCCTGAATTCCTTTTGCTTCCATACGCTCCACGCCCTCTTTCAGCACACACACCAACCGGACAAAATCCTCTCTGCTGATATAACTGCCATTCACCTGAAAACGTTCCCGGTAAGAATAAAGAGTCGGTGACAGATATCGTCCCACACGATATCCCCCATAAGTCAGAACCGTAGAAATATGAGAAAGAACAGAACCTTTTCCGTTCGTACCTGCAATATGGATAAATGATAAGCTTCGTTCCGGATGATCCAGCTCCTCCAATAGTATCCGAATCGCATCCAGCCCCAGTTCCCCTCCATAACGGGGACGCTGTTCTATATATTCCCTTGCTTCTTTATAATTCATCATTTGACATCCTCAATTTTTCTATGTTACAAATACGATACACAGATTGCTCCGCATTTCTTGCCCCTGGTATCACAAATATTTTACAATACAAATTCACTCCCTGCAAGTCAACTCTATGTAAAATCGATAAGAAAAGGGACTCCGCTCATCCAAAAGGGCCGCTGCGGCAAGGATAAGACTTTTCAGCAGTCTCACCTTAGCTGCAGCAGCCCCTGTGTCAGACAATTTCCTTTTATTTATTTCCGCTTCCTCTGTATTTCTCCTCGCAATATTTACAGCGATATACCTCTTTTTCCGGATCCGCCAAAAGAAATACCTGATCCAGTTCCTGCTCAATGGAAGTAATGCAGCGCGGGTTCTTACATTTAATCACATTCACCACCTGTTTCGGCAGAAACAGTTCTTTCTTGCGGGTAATCTCACCGTGCTCAATTACATTAACCGTGATATTATGATCGATAAAGCCCAGAATATCCAGATCCAGCATGTCCACCGGACACTCTACTTTGATAATATCTTTTTTTCCAAGCTTTTCACTGCGTGCATTCTTAATGATTGCCACGGTACAATCCAATTTATCTAACTTCAGATCATGATAGATTGTCATAGCCTTGCCGGCTTTGATATGGTCAAGTACAAATCCTTCTTCAATCCTTCCGACATTTAACATACTTCCACCTCCAGTAATGTGAGAATCAGTGCCATACGTGCATATACTCCATACTGCACCTGTTTAAAATAAGCAGCGCGGGGATCGTTATCCACCTCTACTGAGATTTCATTGACACGCGGAAGCGGATGCAGGACATACATGTCCTCTTTTGCAAGCTCCATCTTCGTTTTATCCAGAATATAGAAGTCTTTCATGCGTACATAATCCTCTTCATTGAAGAAACGTTCTTTCTGTACACGGGTCATATACAGGATGTCCAGCTCAGGAAGTGCATCTTCCAGACGGATTACCTCTTTATACTCCACATGATTTGCCTTCAGGACATCTTCCTTAATATAATCCGGAATCTGCAGCTCTTCCGGAGATATGAGGACAAATTTTACATCGGTGTATCGTACCAGCGCACTGATCAGGGAATGTACCGTACGGCCAAACTTCAGGTCACCGCAAAGACCAATCGTCAAATGATCCAGTCTCTTCTTCAGAGAACGAATGGTAAGCAGATCGGTGAGTGTCTGTGTGGGATGCTGGTGTCCGCCGTCTCCTGCATTGATTACCGGAATCGTGGATTTCGATGCCGCTACCATAGGCGCGCCTTCTTTCGGATGACGCATCGCACAGATATCGGCAAAGCAACTAATTACGCGGATCGTGTCAGATACGCTTTCTCCCTTTGATGCCGAACTGGAATCCGCAGATGCAAAACCGATTACGGAACCTCCAAGGTTGATCATCGCAGTCTCAAAACTGAGTCTGGTTCTGGTGCTGGGTTCGTAGAACAACGTTGCAATCTTCTTTCCATCACATGCATGTGCATACTTTTTCGGGTTCTTTTCAATGTCATTGGCAAGATTCATCAACTGGTCCAGTTCTTCTACGGAAAAGTCCAGAGGGCTCATCAAGTGTCGCATAAATTACCTCCTCTTAATCATAACTGTCATTATTCAGTTCCTTAATATTGATGATGTAGGGGGCAAAAGATATTTTGCCCCCTATGATACACAGATTGCTCCGCATTTCATGCTCCCGCAATCCTGAAAACATTCGAAATCCGCCCTATTCGGGCTACTTTCTCATGTTTTACGGACCCCAAGGTCATGCTTTTTCATGCAAGCATGACCTTTCTGGCATCATATTTATTGTAATTTACTCTGTGTTACATAATATAACAAAATGCATGGAATTTCAAGAGAAAGTGGCAATAAGGAATTCCTGCAAAACATAAGAGGGCGCTGTTTTTACAAATAGAAAAACAGCGCCCTCTCATATTTTGCAGGCTCCAAGGTTATGCAACCATATATTTCTGCAACGCATCTTTCATTGATTCTAAATTATCCGTATTAGCTTCTACCCTTAAGACTGTGCCAATCCCCAGTCCCAGCACTCCCACAATAGACTTGGCGTCAATTGCCAGATGCCCTCTGGTCAGATTTACATCGTACGGAAACTTCGACACCTTTCTTACAAAATCCTCCGCATCCTCTTTTCTCGGAATCAAGACATTCATAGTCATCATAATACTTCACCCTTTCTGCAAAAAATCCGTTCTTTTTTGTTTTTTTCAGTATAACATTTTCTGTCAAAATGAAAATACAACTTTTATAGGATTTCTTGCAATTTTTTAACATTTTGCAAAAGCCGTAAAGTAGACCCTTACAGATTACATATATGAAATCTTCTCTCAATCCTGACACAAAAGGCGGATGGACGGATCATGATTCGCCTGATCCATGCAGATGACTGAACCCTTCATCCGCTGCTTTCAACCGCTGATAAACTGCTGCGACCGGCAATCCTACCACATTATTATAATCCCCTGATATTTTTTCCACAAAGACAGCGGAAAGCCCCTGAATTCCGTAAGCACCTGCTTTATCCATCGGTTCTTTGGTCCTTACATATCCGATAATTTCTTCCTCGTTCATCGGATAAAAGGTTACATCTGTCTTTTCAAAAAATGTCTCTTTACACAGAATCTCTTCCTCACTTCTCCAGATGATCGTCACACCTGTAAACACCTGATGCGTATTCCCCTGCAATTCCCGCAGCATCCTGACCGCATCCTGTTCATCTTCCGGCTTTCCCAAAACTTTCCCATGAACCGCTACAATCGTATCCGCACCAAGTACAATACCGCTTTCCTTTATCCGTCCCGCCACTTCCTCACACTTCTGCCTGGACAACTCCATCACCACCTCCTGCGGGACCGAAGTCGTAATCCTCTCCTCCACCATACTCGGAACCACTCTGCAGTCAATCCCGACCTGCTCCAACAATTCCTTCCTTCTCGGAGAAGCCGATGCCAAAATAATCTCCCTCACGCCTCTCACCTCACACTTATATCTTTCTCTATATCACGTACGCAACTCTATCTCTTGCAATAATAACAATAATCTGGAAACCCAAAAGTGTTTTTTGCTTGCTGCACAGCCAAACACCCACCATAAAAGAATTTCCATCGCATTCCCGGCGGAAGTTTCCTGAGTGCCGGATGCATCTGCAGGGAGACTAAGTATCTTAGTGCTCGGGAATTTTGCGTTGTTGTTTCAAATGACACTGTCTGAGCGCAGCGAGTTTGTCATTTGAAACAACGCCTTTAGCAAAATCCCCGAACACTTAGATACTCTTGTCTTCCGAAGCCGCATCCGGCACTCAGGAAACTTCCGCCGGGAATGCGATGGAAATTCCACCTCTCTCACAAGCAGAGCGATAAGCCGGGTTATGTCGTGTGTAATCATCTATCCAGGACTGCTGTTGCCAACAGTCTCAAGCGACCCACCTGAAAGCGTGACGGGCAGCCACATCGCTTTCTATTCGGTCTTGCTTCGGATGGGGTTTACATGGCTCCTTCTGTTACCAGAAGGACGGTAGTCTCTTACACTGCCTTTCCACCCTTACCTGCCTTTTGGCAGGCGGTATATCTCTGTTGCACTATCCTTGGAGTCACCTCCACCGGACGTTATCCGGCATCCTGCCCTGCGAAGCCCGGACTTTCCTCACCTGACGCCTTTCGGCATATGTCAGCCGCGATTACATACTCTACTTGTGTTTTAACAATTTAATATCCTATCACACAATTCCTGTTTTGTCCACAACCTTTACAGCAATTGCCTGTTATTTGTACGCCAAACACCTCAGACATCAAAACAACTGTTTCCCACAAATTCCCGCAGGATCGAGTTGTTCGGAATATCTTCACTGGGAACTCCCACAAAATAATCCAAAAATTTCAGTAACCGTTTCGCTTCCATATACTCCGGCGCATCCTCGGGAATCTGGAACAAGATTGGCTCTGCATATAATTTTAATACTGCCAACTCATAAATCAAAGCAGAATTAAACATCACATCCGCCTCCTCCTGATACGGAAAGATATTCTTATCTTCTCCTCTCCGCACCGACTGCCACATGGCTATCGTATCCTGTGCCTTAGTCCCCCTGGTTCTGTTGTCACGAACCATCCTGCGGATCAGTCTTCCATCTGTAGTAGGAATCCGGTTATGCTCATCAATGTTCAGCTGTGTCAGTGCACTGATATAGATTTTAAATTTACTTTCTTTCGGCAGCATCTGACTAACCTTATCATTCAGTCCGTGGATTCCCTCAATTACCAGAATGTCGTTCTCCTTAAGCTGCAAAAATTCCCCTTTGTACTCCCGCTTTCCCGTCACAAAGTTATAATAAGGCATCTCTACCCGCTCCCCGTTCAGCAAAGCGGTCATCGTCCGGTTAAACAATTCAATATCTATGGCTTCCGCACATTCAAAATCATAATCCCCATTCTCATCCCTTGGGGTATCCACACGATTCAGATAAAAATTATCCATACCAATGGGATGAGGCTTCAATCCATGTACCGCAAGCTGTATGGACAGCCGATGAGAAAATGTCGTTTTTCCCGAGGAAGAAGGTCCGGCGATCATTACAAATTTTACATGCTTACGCTCGCCGATCTGATCTGCAATCTTGGAGATCCGCTCCTCCTGCAATGCCTCAGCAATCAGAATCAACTCTTTGATTCCGCCTTTGCTGACACATTCATTCAAATCTCCCACCCCGTGGACACCCAGCTGCTCTCCCCATTTTTCTGATCGCTGCTGTACCTTGAAAATCTTGGGCGACGGCTGAAAGGGCGGGATGACCGTTGGTTTGGCACGCTCCGGCATCAATAAGACAAAACCTTCGTCATAAAGCTGTAAGTCAAAATACTTCAGATAGCCCGTATGCCATACCATGAATCCGTAAAAATAATCTTCAAAATCTGCCAGACTGTAAATATTTACCCGGGAACTGCGGCGGTAGCGGAACAATTTCTCCTTATTCTTCATACCATGATTTGCAAACAATTCACGGGCTTCATTGGTGCTGACACTCCGCTTCATAATCGGAATCTCCCGCTCCACAAGTTCCAGCATATATGCTTTCACCTTTTCCAGAAATGTTTCATCCAAAACCACAGTTCCTTCTATCGTATAATAGAATCCTGATCCCACCGAATAATGCAGTACCACTTTTTCTATCGTATCATGATCTGCCACATGATAAACTGCTTTCAGGAGCAATAATGTCATACTGCGCTTATACGCCTTATGCCCGATGCTTTCACCCAGACTCACCGGCTCCAGCACGCAGTCCTCTTTTAATGTTTTATGAAGCTCACGCAGCCTTCCATTGGCAAATACCAGAACTGTCGGCAATTCCTGCCCCTGGTCATATGCCTTTACAATCTCACCATATGGTGTTCCTTCCGGATAAATGATTGTCTGATTTTTGATTGTCACTTTATAATTTTTCCGTTCCATCCATTTACCCCTTATATTCTCGAAATTTTTGTAACTGTTTACAGTCATCTTTTATAGTATGCACAGATTTGCCGATACATACGATCTCTTCAAACATGCGCTAAGACAATCAGGCGATTGCTCCGTTCCCTGCTGTCGAATTCAGGGAACTGTGCAACCGCCCATTTCATGATGTTGGGGTCAAAAGGTATTTTGACCTCTATGATACACGGATTGCTCCGCATTTCATGCTCCCGCAATCCTAAAAACATTCGAAATCCGCCCTATTCGGGCTACTTTCTCATGTTTTATGGGTCCCAAAGTCATGCTTTTTCATGCAAGCATGAAACGCATAACCTTTTGACCCTGGTATCATTTCATGTTATTCATAATAATGTAACGCCTGACGAATCACCTCAAGTTCCAGACAAAGTTCCTCATATCGCCGGGCAGCCCCCTCACTTTGAAGTGCCTGAAGCTTTTGGGATAACTGTTCTGATACCTGCAGCTCCCGGATAAGATATTCATATAATACGGGATGACCATCTCTTAAAAGACATGGACCATACACTGCCTCTTCTTTGAGGGGCTCCATTCCCCCGTGAATCACCTTCATAACAGGATAAAATTTCCCATCCTCATACACCATATCTTCTTCCACAATTTTGTACCCGTTTTCCTGAAGAAACTTCCTCATATGGCCGATTTCGGACTGCGGTTCCAGAATAAATTCACTGAATTCTTTTAAAGCCTTCTCCCCTTCAGACAAAATCCGTTCGGTCAAAGGGCCTCCCATACCCGCAATCACCAGAGTATCCCCCTCTCCTTTGGCAAGAGCAGATACTCCGTCAGACACCCGGGTTTCTATGTAGCAGGAAAGACCATGCTTCTCAATATTCGCTTTCGCCCGCAGCAGCGGTCCTTTGTTGATATCCATGGCAATCGCACCTGGAATCTTTCCCTGCTCTACCAGCCAGATGGGAATATATCCGTGGTCACAGCCCACATCCACCAACCGGTTTCCTCCGCTTACCATATCGGCAATCGCTTTCAATCGTTTTGATAACTGCATCGTCCTCTTCCCTTATCAATCCAGATAATCCTTCAGTTTTCTGCTGCGGCTTGGATGTCTCAGCTTGCGAAGTGCCTTCGCTTCAATCTGACGGATACGCTCTCTGGTGACATTAAATTCCTTTCCAACCTCTTCCAGTGTTCTCGCACGCCCGTCATCCAATCCAAAACGAAGCCGCAGAACTTTCTGTTCTCTCTCTGTCAAGGTGCCCAGTACATCCTCCAGCTGTTCTTTCAGCATGGTAAATGCAGCCGCATCTGCAGGTACCGGAACATTGTCATCCTGAATAAAATCTCCCAGATGACTGTCCTCCTCCTCACCGATGGGCGTCTCCAGGGATACCGGTTCCTGGGAAATCTTTAAAATTTCACGAACACGTTCCACAGACATACTCATCTCTTTTGCAATCTCTTCCGGAGTGGGCTCACGTCCCAGCTCCTGAAGCAGCTGTCTGGAAACACGGATCAGTTTGTTGATGGTTTCCACCATATGAACCGGAATACGGATCGTACGTGCCTGATCCGCAATTGCACGGGTAATCGCCTGACGAATCCACCAGGTAGCATATGTGGAGAACTTATATCCCTTCCGGTAATCGAACTTTTCAACAGCCTTGATCAATCCCAGATTTCCTTCCTGAATCAAATCCAGGAACAACATCCCTCTCCCTACATAACGCTTTGCAATGGAAACAACCAGACGAAGATTTGCTTCCGCAAGACGCTTTTTCGCATCCTCATCTCCCACTTCCATCCGCTGCGCAAGTTCAATTTCTTCATCAGCAGACAATAGCGGCACCTTTCCGATTTCTTTCAGATACATACGTACCGGATCTTCGATACTGATTCCCTCTGGAACGGAAAGATCAATATTTTCCATATCGACTTCTTCTTCGTCGTCCAGGTTGATTTCATCATCCGGCAGAAGCAGAAGATCATCGTCTGCGTCATTTCCACTCTCTGAGATTCTTAAGACATCAATATTCTTGGCTTCTAGGTACTCGAATACCTTGTCCATCTGCTCTGCATCCAGAGGCATGTCCTTAAAAAAGTCATTAATTTCCTTATATTCCAGAACATTTTTCTTCTTTTTGGCCAAATCTTCCAGACCTCTTAATTTCTCCAAGAATTTCTCTTTATCGAATTCCATAGATGCTCCATCCTTCCATATCTTGTTTATATTTTATCCTTAGTCGAAGGAAATATGCAGCGGAACACCGCTTTCCTTCCAGCTTTCAAGTGCTTTTTTATCCTGCATCAGTTCCTGCAGACCTTTCATATCCGTAGGATTCAGATGCGCCGTGCGATATGCAATGCTGTGCTCTTTCATATTGCAGATCACGTCATTCAAAGCCTTCCTGCGCTCCTCATCTGTCTCAAGGGGTATCGATGCATTAAACAGAGCTGTCACTGCTTTCTGTTCCTCGCTGTCTACAAACTGATTCAGCAGTTTCGCAGGATTGATTTCTCCCTGACGGTATTGCTCATATATCATATCTGCCACTTTCCGGTACAATTCATTGGTAAAATCCTCCGGACTGATATAGGCTGTGATATGTTCCATAATTCCGGGATATGAAGTAATCCAGGTCAGCATCAGCTTCTGTGCCTTGTCAATGCCGCTTTCTTTTTCCCGGTTCGACTGAATTCCCGATTTCGGCCGCTTTACTTCTGTAATTCCAACACCTTTCAAAGCCAGCTTATTGACCAGCTTCTGCAATGTGCTGCCCTCAATCTGATATTTCCTTGCCACAGATTCCGTATAATTATTCCGTTCAATCTCATCCTCAAAGGACAGTAATTTCCCTGCCACATTGTGAAAGAAATCCGTCTTTCCCTGAGGGTCCGTCATATCATAATCCCGCTCAGAGATCCGGACTTCAAACAGAAAACTATTCTCTGCCTCAAGAAGTCTTTTCTCAAATGCTTCCTGCCCCTCATTCTGGATAAATTCATCCGGGTCTTTATACGGTTTCAAATTCACCACCTTGGTTGCCAGCCCTACACCCTTTAACATGGGAATAGCACGAATCGCAGCCTTGGTTCCCGCCTCATCACTGTCGTAAATAATCAATACTTCATCCGTATAGCGCTTCATCAACCCTGCCTGCAGCGAGGTCAGCGCTGTTCCAAGAGATGCCACCGCATTGTTAAATCCGGCCTGATGCATGGAAATCACATCCATATAGCCCTCACAGATGATCAGATTTTTCTTACGTGAAGTACGTGCCGCATTCAACCCATACAAATTCCGACTCTTATCAAAGATCATCGTTTCCGGTGAATTCAGATACTTTGGCTTTCCATCCCCCATCACACGGCCGCCGAAACCAATGACCTTATTATTGACATCCATAATCGGATAAATTACACGATTCCAGAACTTATCATACATTCCATGTCTCTCATCCGCATTGAAAAGTCCAGATTCCCGAAGCAATCCATCCCCATATCCAAGCCCCTTCAGATACCGGTACAGACCACTTCCGAATTTATCAGAATATCCGAGACCGAACTTCTGAATCGTCTCGTCACTCATTCCCCTGCCCTTCAGATAATCCAGCGCCTGCCTGCCCTGCTGCCCGCGAAGCTGTACATAATAATATTTTGCAGCTTCTTTGTTAATCTGAAGCAGTTGACTCTTCTTATCTGCCTGTTCTTTTGCCTCCTTCGAATATTCCAGCTCCGGCAATTCCACACCGGCGCGCTCCGCCAGCATTTTAAGCGCCTCAAGGAATGTATAGTTCTCATATTCCATGATAAATGTAAATACATTGCCGCCGGCGCCGCAGCCAAAGCAATAATACATCTGCTTTAGCGGACTCACAGAAAAAGAAGGTGACTTTTCATTATGAAAGGGACAAAGTCCGAAATAAGAGCTGCCTTTTCTCTGCAGCTTCACATATCCGCCGATCACGTCAACGATATCATTCTTCTGACGGATTTCCTCAATTAAGTCGTCCGAATAACGCATGTCTTCCCTCTTTTCTATCAATAGACCGCCCAGGCTTTTGGAATGAAAAGCGCCTCAAACTGGTGCATGGAATATTGGTCTGTCATTCCCGAAATATAGTCACACACCACCCGCTCCTTTTTTTCGCCCCTGGTAATCAACCGCTGATACTCATCCGGCATCTTCCCTGTATGTTTACTATAATATTCATAAAGCTCCGTCAACATCCATTTTGCCTTTTCTTCTTCTTTTTTTGCCACAGAACTCTTATAAACACTGTCAAACATCAACTGACGCAGCATACGCATGGCTTCGGCAATCTCCTCCGACTGCACGATACGGTCCCTTTCCCTGCTGTTCTGAACAATATCATGAATCAGCGTATTCAGCCTTTCCCGCGTCGTGCCCCCAAGCACTACACGGATGGTAATCGGAATATCATCCTCGCTGATGAGTCCCGCCCTCTGCGCATCATCCATGTCATGATGTATGTAGGAAATCTTGTCACAAAGCCGCACAATCTGTCCCTCCAATGTATGAGGATTCCCCGAAGTTCTGTGATTCAAAATCCCGTCCCGAACCTCCCAGGTCAGATTCAGCCCTCTGCCTTCCTTTTCCAGCAATTCCACTACGCGGATACTCTGTTTGTAATGTGCAAACCCTTCCGGACAGACCTCATCCAATGCAGCCTCTCCCGCATGCCCGAATGGCGTATGCCCAAGATCATGCCCAAGCGCAATGGCCTCCACCAGATCTTCATTGAGATCCAACGCCTTTGCGATGGTTCTGGCGGTCTGGGAAACCTCCAACGTGTGTGTCAGACGTGTCCGGTAATGATCGCCCTGCGGTGCCAGAAACACCTGGGTTTTATCTTTCAGCCGGCGAAACGCCTTCGAATGCAGAATTCTATCCCTGTCTCTTTGGTACACTGTCCGGATGTCACACTCCGGCTCATATACATCCCGTCCCCTGGAACTGCGGCTGTGAGCCGCATAGGGACTCAGTTCCTGAAACTCCCTTTCCTCAAAACTTTCGCGTATATTCATCTTATACCTCCACGGGTTGACAAGCTCTCCTAATTTTAATATACCCTGTAAATGACAGATTTCCTTTTTTATTTTAAAAAAATCTGCCGATTTTTTAATACTTTACTATGAAAGTCCCGGACAGCAGCCATGACCCGGAGCGTGCTTGCACGCGCAGGGACATGGATATTGGACGGGCAAGCCGATGTCCGTTTACAATATCCGGCTTTGAAAGACATATTCTCTGCTGCAAATGCATAGACTGGATTGATAATGGACTACAGGTCGGACAATTATGAAAAAAATGGACACAAATCAGGTGGATACCGGAAAATTGCAGATTCAGGTAAATACCAGTATTCAAAACCGCCCCATCAATCAGGCCACCATCTCTATTTCCTACACCGGAAACCCTTCTGAAACACTGGAACAGGTTACTACAGATTCCAATGGACGTTCCCCCGTACTTGAATTACCCACACCACCTTTGGAATACAGTATGGCCCCCAATGAGAACCAACCGTATTCCGAATATACCATCCGTGTAAGTGCTGAGGGTTTTGCCCCCGTCGATATTTCCGGAAGCGAACTTCTTCCCGGAGAAACCTCCGTACAGCCGGTCCAGATGATACCGGAAGAACCGGAGATTCCTTTTGAAGATATTGTAATTCCTGCCCATACACTGTTTGGAGAATACCCGGAGAAAATCCCCGAGGATGAAATCAAACCCACAAACGAAACTGGTGAGATTGTCCTGAGCCGCGTTGTCGTACCGGAATACGTCATCGTCCATGACGGTTCCCCCTCAGACTCCACAGCGAATAATTATTACGTCCGCTACCGGGATTACATCAAAAATGTGGCAAGCAGCGAAATCTACGCCACCTGGCCGGAAAACACCATCCGCGCCAATGTACTTGCAATCATGTCATTTACCCTAAACCGGGTTTATACGGAATGGTATCGAAACAAAGGGTATGATTTTACGATTACCTCCTCCACTGCATTTGACCACAAATGGATCCATGGACGGAACTTTTTTGACAGTATCTCCCAGGTAGTAGATGAGGTCTTCTCCAACTACTTATCCCGCCCAAATGTACGGCAGCCGATCCTGACCCAATATTGTGACGGACAACGGGTTACCTGTCCCAACTGGATGAGTCAATGGGGATCAAAGTATCTGGGAGATCAGGGATACTCCACAATTCAGATTATACGGAATTTCTATGGGCAGGATATGTACATCAACAGCGCCGAAGAAATTTCCGGCGTGCCCTCCTCCTGGCCCGGCTACAATCTGACGATCGGTTCTACAGGACAAAAGGTTACACAATTACAGGAACAGTTAAACACCATTGCAGATGTCTACAGTTCCATCCCCGGCATCAACGTGGATGGAATCTTCGGGGAAGCCACGCAGAATTCTGTTCGGGCCTTTCAGTCCCTCTTTGGACTGCCTGCTACCGGAATCGTTGATTATCCTACCTGGTATAAGGTTCAGGAAATCTATGTGGGAGTTACCAGAATCGCAGAACTTTCTTAAATTTTCAAACACATTTTGGGGAAAATGCCCGGCAAGACCCAAAAACTCATGAAAACAGCAGAGAATATCCGTTGCACGGTTATCCGCCGTGAACGCAGATTCTCTGCTGTTTCCTCTGTCTATTATGAAAGTCCCGGACAGCATTCATATCAGTTTACCTTGAAAGGATTCTCCTCACCCCGCACAGATGCAAGACAACTGGACATAGCGTAGGATATCATATCGCTTACCGCTTCATCCGTAAAAAATGCGGTATGAGGTGTCATAAGAACATTCGGCATCGCCTGTAAGATTGCCATCTCGTGATGCCCAACAGGAGTATACTTGAAATCCTTATAGTATATTTTCCCTTCATTTTCAACCACATCTAAAGCAGCTGCACCTATCTTCCCATTCTCCAAAGCCCGAATCAATGCCTGCGTCTCAATCAAGGCTCCCCGCGCCATATTTACAATCATGACTCCATCTTTCATCATCTCTATTGAATGTTCGTTAATCATGTGGTAACTTTCATCTGTCGCTGGTGCATGGAGTGTAATAAGATCCGCTTCTCTCCATAAAGTTTCCAGATCCACATATTGCGCATATGACTTAACACTTTCTTTTTCATAAAGATCATAAGCAAGGATCTTACAGCCAAACCCGCTCAGATTGCGGATAACGGTTTCCCCGATCCTTCCGGTCCCTACAACCCCCACTGTCATACGGCATAATTCCCGTCCGCGGATAGCCGAAAGGGAAAAATCCTGTCCGATATACCGTGTGACGATTGCTTTCATCTTACGAATTGTCATCAGAATCGTCATAACTGTATACTCTGCTACCGTATGCGGTGTGTAACTTACATTGGAAACCTCGATTCCCAGCTCTCTGGCATATAGATAATCAATATGCTCATATCCCACCGTACGGGTGGAAATTATTTTCACACCATATGTATGCCATCGGTCAATCAAATCTTTTCCAACCGGAGTTGTGATCACACAGACTGCCTCGCATCCTTCCGCCAGATCAACATTCTCTATAACAGGAGCCTGACTGGAAATCACGCTCTCTATCCCATACTGCTTTCCGAATCTTTCGAACAACTCTTCTTCATCCGGTCTGCAGCTATAAACTGCCATTTTCATCACTCATCACCCATTTATATGTATATCCTGACATGTATCACCGTGCAGCTTCTGCACATACATCCTTTTTTCACAAAAACATATTTCAAGATAAACTCCCGTAGAACGATGCCCCTGCATCCGTTCACACGGGAGTTTCCTTCCCTCTTTTCATAAAGCATGTTCCAAAAACATCTATGACCATAGTCCTGAAATTAATTTTCAAACACACTCTAATGTTCACGCACATACTCCGCAACCTGCTTGTCCCATACCTGGATATGTCCCAACAACCAGTCTACTACATTCTTTTTTACCGCTTCTACAAATGCCTCGGTAGGTCCTTCTTCCTCCTCCAACATCTCTTTGAGCTCTTCCACTGCTTTTACAAATTTTGCATGCTGCTGCTTATGCGCCTCCAAAAGGGGATATGTATGCTCTGCCTGAAGTTCCTCCTCATCGTGAAAATGCTTTTCCGTATAATCCATCAGAAAGTCCAAAGTCTGAACAGCCACAGGTTTTTCCTTTCCCACGGAACATTCCACAGTCAGTTTATTCACTCTGGAAATTAATTCCTTATGCTGTGTATCAATTAATTCATTGCCTGTCTCCAAAGATTTGTCAAATTCGATTCCCATAATGCATATCCTCTCTTTCTTTTTTCAAAATAGAACCTGGAAAACGAAAGTTTCTAAGTTCTCCAAATATATGAAATGATGTTGGGGTCAAAGTCATGCTTTTTCATACAAGCATGAAAAGCACAACCTTTTGACCCTGGTATCATGAGATTATTATACCAAACCCATACATGAAATACAACTACACAAAATCGCACGCTTCAACAAATCCCCTATTAAATAACCTTCTACTGCAAACATACGTTGCTCCTGCATCTTGCATAACATTTTAGATTTCTTTTATTACTTTTATAGAATTTCTTAATGATTCGCTCACAAATTGCTCACAATTCTCAGCTATAATAAAACCATACTTAAAGAGGACGGCAGCATGGAGAAGTCAGAGGTAAGTTCAGAGCTGTGTTGCTGGCCCTCACCTAACAACAATTACCATTTATATAGATTCTTTTTCATACTCAGCCGGAGCATATGCTCCGGCCCTCCTTTTTTCTGCACGCTTAAACCTGCCTGTTCTTTGGTTCCACTGCCTCAGAGCGGATATTGTGCGTCTGATTCTGGTTCTCTGGTTTTACCTTTTGCGTTATGCTGTTGAATTTCTCATTTGCCTTCTTTTGATTTAATTTTTCCTGTTTATCTTTATTCATACGATCACCTCTGAAATATTATAGACAGACCATTAAAATTTATTCTCTTTCATTTACGCTTTTCAATTAACCCAGACAGTCTCTTTATATATACTTTGATTTCCCGTAATGGTATGTTAGAATGAAATAAAATAAATATGGAAATAATCAGGAGGATATGAAATGGAAAGCAGAAGAATTTTTCAAGTCGAAGACAAGGTTCCGGTTAAACTATTAATCCCCCTCAGCATTCAGCACATGTTTGCCATGTTCGGAGCTTCCGTTCTTGTTCCGTTTTTATTCGGAATCAGCCCGGCAATCGTTCTGTTCATGAATGGCCTGGGAACATTGTTGTTTATTGCAATTACCAAGGGGAAGGCACCTGCTTATCTGGGCTCCAGCTTTGCGTTCCTTGCACCGGCAGGAATCGTAATCAGTAAAATGGGATATCCATACGCACTCGGAGGCTTTGTTGTCGTCGGACTCTGCGGATGTATCCTTGCGCTGATTATTTACAAATTCGGTTCCGACTGGATTGACGTTGTCCTGCCCCCGGCAGCGATGGGACCTGTAGTAGCACTTATCGGACTGGAATTATCCAGCAGTGCGGCAAATAACGCCGGGTTGTTGGATGATGCGGTTGATCCTGCAAATATCATTGTCTTCGCAGTAACTCTGGGCGTGGCCGTATTCGGTAATATTATATTCCGCGGCTTCTTATCTGTAATACCGATCCTGATTGCTGTTATCGCCGGATATGTAGCAGCTTTGTGCTGTGGAATCATTGATTTTGCAGAAGTGGCAAATGCTCCCTGGTTCGCATTACCGAATTTCCAGACACCAAAATTCAGCCTGGAAGCGATTCTGATCATTCTTCCTGTAATTCTGGTAATTGCCTCCGAGCATATCGGACATCAGGTGGTTACAAGCAAAATCGTAGGAAGAGACCTTCTGAAAGACCCTGGACTTCACCGCTCACTATTGGGAGACAACCTTTCAACTATGATCTCCGGTCTGATTGGTTCAGTACCCACTACAACCTACGGTGAAAATATCGGGGTCATGGCTGTTACAAAAGTATACAGCGTAAGAGTAATTGCCGGAGCTGCAGTACTGTCGATTATCTGCTCTTTCGTAGGAAAGCTCTCAACCTTAATTCAGACAATTCCAGGGCCGGTAATCGGCGGAATCTCGTTCCTTCTCTATGGAATGATCGGGGCCTCCGGTATTCGAATTCTGGTGGATGCACAGGTGGATTATGGACGTTCTAGAAATCTGACTCTGACATCTGTGGTATTTGTAACCGGACTGTCTGGTATCGCAGTCAAGTTTGGCAATATTCAACTGACAGGTATGGTACTGGCGTGTGTGGTTGGTATGCTTCTCAGCCTTGCTTTCTATATTTTGGATAAATTGAAACTGACAAATGATTGACAAATTCATTGCAGCTAAGAGAAACTATTAGAAGATTCCAAAGCGTATTTGAAAATTGCTTTCTGCAAACGAAAGCGTGTAGATTGCAGAAATAAATTTTCGAATACGCTTTATAATTTTAAAAAAGCTGTATCACTATGATACAGCCCTCAAGTCTGCGCGAGACGGGACTTGAACCCGTACGATTGCAATAATCACTAGATCCTTAGTCTAGCTCGTCTGCCAATTCCGACACTCGCGCACATTATTTTGTTTATCGCTCACTCCGAACGACAAGTAATATTCTAGCACACGTTTCCCATTCCGTCAACCACTTTTCAACAACTTTTTTAATTTTTTTCAAATATTTTCTCCAATGGCTCCGCCTTGAAAAAGCAGACCATAAATCTTTTTCAAGGCGAACCATTCGATTCTGTATTATCCTCTTATCAGAAAATTTTACGGATGTCATTAAACATGACAAATACCATCAACGCCATTAAAAGCATCAATCCCGCAAAATTCACCATGCCTTCCACTTCCTGTTTTATCCCCTTGCCCCGGATAGCTTCTATAATCAGAAACACCAGTCTTCCGCCGTCCAACGCAGGGAATGGAATAAGATTCATAACGCCAAGATTGGCAGACAAAAGAATTGTAAAATTCAAAAGGTTCAGCAAGACATAGAAACCTCCGTCTGACTTGGATTCTTCAATCGTCTTCCCGATTTGGTCTACCACACCCACCGGACCGCTCAGATCATTGAACGTGAACTTTCCGGTTATCAGCATAGCAACACTCTTAACTGTGGTTTTTACCCAGTATTTTATCTCGCAAAAGCTATATTTCAGAACACCCAGCGGACTTTGCTTTTCTCTTGCCAGATTGTAGCCGAAGCCCAGCTGGGCATTCTGAGTAAGTTCCGGAGTCAGGGTAGCATCATGGATACGGTCTCCATGCTGATAAGTCAGTTCTATTGGGCTTCCATCCATCGGATGTTCCTCAAAATACTGCGTCAACTCCTGATTACTGTTAATGACAGTTCCATCAACCTCCAGAATGATATCACCTGCCTGAATTCCTGCCTTCGCCATCGGGAGCCCCAGCGATACATTCACTACCTCTGCTTTTCCCTCCTCATCCGGATAATACGTATATCCCAACATATACCGTTCTTCTGCTTCCGGCACATAAGTGATCTCTCTGGTTTCTCCATCCCTTTTATACGTCAGAGAAATCTCATCCGCCGGAACACCGTCAAGCTGCATCTTCGTATACAATTCCCGGCCGATACTGATCCCGCTTCCTTCATACCTTGTGATGATATCACCTTCCTGAAGCCCTGCCTCTGCCTCTGGAGAACCTTCTCTGACTGCAGTCACTCTCGCCGGATCAGCTCCTGCAAGACTGATGATAACGATAGAGATAAAAAAAGCCAGAATCAGATTAAACAATGGTCCGGCTATGATAACAGACATCCTTGCCCACACAGACTTACTGCCAAAGGTTCCTTCACCGTCTTCCTCTCCATTTTCTCCCAGCATCATACAAGAACCGCCGAAGGGCAGCAGCTTCAAAGAGTACTTTGTACCATGCTTTACGGTCGAGAGCACCGTCGGTCCCATACCGACAGAGAACTCTGTCACCACGATGTGATTTGCCTTTGCAAATAAAAAATGCCCTAACTCGTGTATAATAACTACAACACTAAAAATTAATATTGCGAGAATAATTTTCACCTATGCCACCTGCTTTCAATCCATTCATAAGTTCCCGCCTCAGCTTCCAGTATCTGCTCCACCCCGGGATTCTCCACCGTCTTATGCTGCTCCATCGCCCCTTCAATCACTTCATAGATATCCAGAAAACCAATTTCCCGTCTCAAAAACTTCGCTACGGCACGTTCATTGGCCGCATTAAATACGGTAGGCATTGAGCCTCCGATTCTGGCTGCCTTCATGGCCATAGGAAGTCCGCGGAAAGTTTCCACATCCGGTTTTTCAAAGGTGATCTGCGTAAGGGTTCCAAAATTCAGCCGCTCACCCGCCAGATAACGTCGCTCCGGATAATATAAGGCATACTGGATCGGCAGTTTCATATCCGGAGTTCCCAACTGGGCAAGCACAGCGCCGTCTGCAAATTCCACCATAGAATGAATAATGCTTTTGGGCTGAACCACAACCTGAATATGATCCAGATCAACCCCAAAAAGCCACCGCGCTTCCATCACTTCCAATCCCTTATTTACTAACGTTGCTGAATCAATGGTAATCTTATGTCCCATAGACCAGTTTGGATGCTTCAGCGCATCTTCCACAGTTACCTGACGCAATTTCTCCGAACATTTCCCGCGGAACGGACCTCCGGATGCAGTAATCAAAAGTTTCTCCACTGTTCTCTGATTTTCTCCGTGAAGGCACTGGAAAATTGCACTATGTTCACTATCCACCGGAAGGATGGAAATCTGATGTTCTTTTGCCAATGGCATGATCAGATGACCGGCTGTCACAAGTGTTTCCTTGTTGGCAAGCGCAATATCCTTTCCCGCCTTTATCGCTGCGATCGTAGGCTGAATTCCAATCATACCTACGATTGCCGTCACAAGAATCTCCACTTCCGGCAATACCGCAAGTTCCAGCAAACCTTCCATTCCGGCTACTACTCTGGTATTCGTATCCGCCACTCTTTTTTTCAGTTCTGCCGCAGACTCTTCCTCCCAAACTGCTGCCAGTCTCGGAGAAAATTCCCGAATCTGTGCCTCCAGCATCTCGATATTGTGCCCGGCGCTGATTCCAAGTACCTCAATGTCCCCATTTGCCCGAACTACGTCAAGCGTCTGGGTACCGATAGATCCGGTAGATCCCAATATTGCTATTTTTTTCATCTTTATTATCTCCTGTTTTTACCATAACTATCCCATATCTTCCACATCAGAAGAATGTTGTATCCCACGCATGAAAGTAGGCGCTCCTCATGGCCGCTGTTCGGTACTTTCATACTAAATCAGAAAGACAGAAAGATAGTAGATAATCGGTGCGGTGAAAATCACACTGTCAAACCGATCCAGAATCCCTCCATGTCCAGGGATCAGTGTACCGTAGTCTTTGATTTCCATATTTCTCTTGATTGCAGAAGCTGCAAGATCTCCCACCATCGAAATCAATGCACCCACAGCACAGATTACTGCATACTCATAGGATGGTCCGTCTGTGGCAAGTTGAAACAAAAAGCCAAGCAAAGCAGCTCCGGCAACGCCGCCCACAGCACCTTCCACGGACTTTTTCGGACTCAGTACCGGTGCCATCTTGTGTTTTCCGATCAGCATTCCCACACAGTATGCACAGGTATCCGCCCCCCAGGAACACAGAAAAATCAGCCACACATGGAACTTACCGCCCTCCAGCATCCTCGTCTGGTAGATATAGGAAAGCATTACACCCACATAGACAACAGCGAAAAATGACGCCATAATCTGATTTGCCTGATACTTTGGATACGTAAACACATAGACAAACATGATCATAACCAGAGCCAAAATCAGCATCATCGTTGCAAATCCGCCGTTCGGCTCCAATATACTGCCGCCTTTATCCAACTGTGGAATTACCAGTCCCAGATAGTACAAAAAGATTCCTGCATAACCAACTATACAAAGCCCGTTCATCCGGTCTTCCTGAACCTTCATTGCCTTATACAGTTCAGATGCACCGATCACAGAGATAAGAAGCAGCGTCCCGAAAAGCACCCATCCCCCTATACCAATCGTCAACAGCGCAAGCAAAACCAGCACAATCCCGCTGATCAATCTTGTTATGAACATGATGACTCCTCCTTTACGCCTCCGAATCGTCTGTCTCTGCTATTATATTGCTCAATAGCCTGGACCAATTCCTTCTTGTGAAAATCCGGCCACGGAACATCCGTAAAGTAAAATTCCGTATAGGCCATCTGCCACAGAAGGTAGTTAGACAACCGTTGTTCTCCGCTGGTCCGAATCATAAGATCCGGGTCCGGCACACCTGCCGTATCCAGATAGGAAGAGAACATCTCCTCTGTAATTTTTTCTTCCGCCCTTTTTCCTGACCTTACATCCGCCATCAGATGATTCACAGCACGAAGAATCTCATCCCTGCTTCCATAATTTAATGCAATTTGAAAATGCAGCTTATCATAATCCTTCGAATAATCTTCCAGAACCCGGATGCTCTCCTGAATATCCGGATCAAACGCAGACACATCACCGATGATTCGTACCCGCATCTCATTTTCCCGGGAGCTCTTAATACAACGTTTCAGATATCTCCGGAACAGTTTCATCAGTCCCTCAACTTCTTCCCTGGAACGCTTCCAGTTTTCCGTAGAAAATGCATACACCGTCAGATATTTGATCCCTAAGTCTCTTGCCGTATAACAAATCTTTTCCAGATTGTCACATCCCACCATATGCCCGTAATTTCTGGGCATCTTTCTGGACTTTGCCCATCTGCCGTTACCGTCAAGGATAATCGCCACATGATTTGGAACATTCATAGTATCTTCTCCTCTTCATAAAATGATAGAAAGAAACACAGCCTACCTCTGTATTTCTTTCTATCCCTTCTCGTTTATACTGTTAAGATTTCCTTTGACTTTTCTTCTATCATTTCATCAATCTTTTTAATAAATTTATCTGTCAGCTTCTGTGTCTTATCCTCTAATTCTTTGATCTCATCCTCAGACACATCCGTCTTTGCTAACTTTTTATAAGAATCATTGGCATCACGGCGGATATTGCGGATCGCAACCTTTCCTGCCTCACCTTTTTTCTTTACATCCTTCACCAATTCTTTTCTGCGCTCCTCAGTCAGCTCCGGAAATACAAGACGAACCACTTTGCCGTCTGTATTCGGGTTAATACCCAGATCAGACATCTGGATTGCTTTGCAGATATCCTTGATCAGAGAAGCTTCCCACGGCTGGATCTGAATCATACGTGGTTCCGGAACAGATATATTCGCTACCTGCTGCAGCGGAGTCGGTGATCCATAATAATCCACGGTAATCCGGTCTAATACATGTGGATTAGCACGGCCTGCACGGATTGTTGCCAGCTCCTTTTCAAAACTGGTAATGGTCTTCTCCATTTTTCCGTTATATACTTCGATTCTTTCATCCATAATCGTTATTTCCTCCTTTTATACGGTTACTCTTGTACCATTGTTAATGCCATGCGCTGCATGAATAATCCCATTCTCTTCATTCAGGCTGAATACCTGCATCGGCATCTTATTCTCCATACACATAATAGAAGCCGTCATATCCACAACTGCCAGTTTCTTATCAATGACTTCCTGAATGGAAACCTCCTCATACTTCTTCGCATTCGGATTTTCCTTAGGATCACTGTCATATACGCCGTCAACCGCTTTTGCAAGCAGAATGGTATCAGCTTCAATCTCAATCGCCCGCAGCACAGTAGCCGTATCTGTTGAAAAATACGGATGTCCGGTACCGCCCGCAAAAAACACCACCATATTGTGGTCAAAGTACTTGTTCACTCTGTCTTTCGAAAATCCTTTTGTAAACTCTCCGCATCGGAACGGTGTCAGAACTGATGTCATCATCCCCTGAGAACGGAAAATTTCAGAAACATAGATACAGTTCATAATCGTAGCCAGCATTCCAATCTGATCTGCCTTGGTACGATCAATATTCTCGCTGCTTCTTCCTCTCCAGAAATTTCCTCCGCCAATGACGATTCCAACTTTGATTCCTTCTTCTACAAGCGTCTTCACTTGTTTTGCCACTGCCACTACAGTCGCCTCGTCAAATCCAGTCTTTTTTGGCCCTGCAAGCGCTTCACCGCTTAACTTTAATAATACTCTTTTCATCCGTTTTCCTCGTTCCTTGTCTTTGTATTTCTACTGCGATTATAGCACATCCCTCACCATCTGTCCATAATCAGGAAATAACTATTCTTCCATCTGATGTACTGAAAGCACTATCTGGTACATCGTTCCGTAATTAACCAGTGTACTGACACCGCAAGAAAACAGGCTTTCGCACAACTTCCGAGGTACAAAAGCCTGTTTCTCACTTTAGAGTGTGTCTGAATATAGAAAAAATTATTTTCACAGACAACCTGCTCCCTATTATAACTGGGATGTTACAAAAATATCATAAATTGCACGGATCGCTGTCTCAAAATCACGATTTTCCACACCAATAATAATATTCAATTCGGAAGATCCCTGGTCGATCATCTTAACATTGACATGTGCGTGTGCCAATGCAGAGAAAATTCTTCCGGCTGTACCGCGGGTACGGCGCATTCCCCGTCCAACAACAGCGATCAGAGCCAGATCCGACTCCAGATCAATGGAATCCGGCTGTACCGCACGATGGAGTCCTGCAATTACCTGCTGTTCTTTTTCCTCAAACTCATCCTGATGCACATATACCGTAAATGTATCGATACCAGATGGTGTGTGCTCAAAAGATAAACCGCACTCTTCAAATACCTGCAATACCTTTCTGCCAAATCCAACTTCCGCATTCATCATATCTTTTTCGATATTAATGGAAGCAAAGCCCTTCTTTCCTGCAATACCCGTAATCGTATATTTCGGCTTGCTGCAGGTACTTTCCACAATCAGAGTTCCGTTGTCTTCCGGCTTATTTGTGTTCCGGACATTGATCGGAATTCCTTCCTGACGGAGCGGGAAAATCGAATCTTCATGGAGCACCGTTGCACCCATATAAGAAAGTTCACGGAGTTCTTTATACGTAATCGTAGAAATCACTTCCGGATTTTTTACAATACGGGGATCTGTCACAAGGAATCCGGAAACATCAGTCCAGTTCTCATACAGATCCGCATGTACTGCCTTCGCAACGATAGATCCCGTAATATCAGATCCGCCGCGTGAGAAAGTCTTTACGCTTCCGTCAAACGCGGAACCATAGAATCCCGGAATTACTGCACGTTCAATATTCTCCAGACGTTTTGACAGACATTCATCGGTCTTATCTGCATCAAAGCTGCCGTCTTCCTGGAAGAAAATCACTTCTGCCGAATCAATAAATTCATACCCCAGATAATCAGCCATGATGATACCATTCAGATACTCCCCGCGGGATGCCGCATAATCAGATCCTGCTTTCCTTTTAAAATTATCTGCGATTTCCTGAAACTGTGTCTCCAGAGAAAGCGAAAGTCCCAGTCCATCGATGATTTCCTGGTATCTGACCTGAATCGCCTTTATTTTATCTTCAAAATTATGGCCTGCCTCTGCGGTGCGATAACAGTCATATAACATATCGGTAACCTTGATGTCTCCGTCATAACGTTTTCCCGGAGCTGACGGAACAACATATCTTCTGGCTTCATCTGCACGGATAATATTTCCAACCTTCTTAAACTGTTCTGCACTTGCCAGGGAACTTCCACCGAATTTCACAACCTTCTTCATGGTTTTTGTACTCTCCTTTGTATACTTCCTAATCCAATAACTCTGAATATTAATTTAGCGCAAGAACGTTCCTGCGTCAAGAAATTTTTTTGAAGCCTGTGAAAAAAATCACAAAAGCGGCTGCCGCATATCGTCATGCAGCAGCCGCCCATAGATTTTTCCTTATTTCTGTCCGTAATATGCATTTGCACCATGTTTTCTGTAATAGTGCTTATCCTGCAATTCCTGCGGTGCCGGCTGAACGCGCGGCTGAATCATCTCACAGCGGGCAGCCATCTTTGCAACCTCTTCCAGAACAACCGCGTTGTGAACAGCATCATGACCGTCCTTTCCCCAGGTAAACGGTCCGTGGTTCTTACAAAGCACTGCCGGAACTGCCTCATAATCCTTGTCTTTGAATAAATCAGCAATCAGAAGACCTGTGTTCTTCTCATAAGCGCCATCAATCTCTTCTTTCGTCAGGCATCTTGCACACGGAATCTCACCATACATATAATCGGCATGTGTGGTTCCGTAACAGGGAATCCCTCTTCCTGCCTGTGCCCAGCTTGTCGCCCATGGAGAATGTGTATGTACCACTCCGCCGATGTTTGGAAATGCTTTGTACAGTTCCAGATGTGTCGGTGTATCGGAAGATGGATTGTATCTTCCCTCCACCTTATTTCCTTCCAGATCCATGATTACCATATCATCCGGAGTCAGCTTATCATAATCAACACCGCTTGGCTTGATTGCAAACAATCCGCTCTCACGGTCAATTTCACTTACATTTCCCCAGGTAAATGTAACCAGCCCATATTTCGGAAGCAACATATTTGCTTCGTATACCCGTTTTTTCAGTTCTTCTAACATAACGCTCCACCTTATCATTTTCAGACATACATTAAGATTTACAGATTTTCCACAGCCGCACGTTCGATTGCAAGCCCCTTCTTATAACGTTCAATAAAGGTTTCAAAACCTGCCACATCTGCTGCATCCGGCTCCATGCATTCACCCTTCTGTCCGGCAAATACTTTCTCATTCAGATAATTATCCAGAGACTCTCCATCGGCTTTGTTAACCATATAAGAAGCCAGAAGCGCAATCCCCCATGCACCGCCTTCGCCTGCTGTTTCCATAACAGAAACCGGAGCATTCATAGCTGCGGCAAGAATCTTCTGTCCCACACCTTTTGTCTTGAACAGTCCGCCGTGTCCCAAAATCTGGTCTACCTGCACACCCTCTTCCTTCAACAGGATATCAAGTCCCACTTTCAGTGCTCCCAAAGCAGTAAACAGATGAACTCTCATAAAGTTTGCCAGATTGAAGTTATCATTTGAATTACGCACGAACATCGGACGTCCTTCTACAAAATCTGTGATGTGCTCACCGGAAAAATAGTTGTATGCCAACAGTCCGCCGCAGTCCGTATCGCCTTCCAGTGCCTTGTTGTACAGGGTACCGAAAAGTTTATTCATATCTACTTCTATACCGAAGCTTTCTGCAAATTCTTTGAAAAGCCCTACCCAGGCATTCAAGTCAGAAGTACAGTTCTGGCAATGTACCATCGCTACCAGATTACCGCTGGGAGTTGTTACCAGATCAATTTCCGGATATACTTTAGACAGTTCTTTTTCCAGAACGATCATAGCGAATACCGAAGTTCCGGCAGATACATTACCGGTACGCTTCGCAACACTGTTGGTAGCAGCCATACCAGTTCCTGCATCCCCCTCCGGCGGACAAAGCGGTATTCCGGCCTGCAGTTCTCCGCTGACATCAAGCAGCTTCGCTCCTTCTTCTGTCAGTATTCCTGCATTCTCTCCTGCAACTTTAACACCCGGAAGAATATCCAGCAGCTTCCATCCATAGTTTTTATCCGCAACCAACGCATCAAATTTCTGCACCATATCTGCACGATAAGTCTTCGTATCCGCATCAATCGGGAATACACCAGATGCCTCACCTACACCCAGAATACGTTCTCCGGTCAGTTTCCAATGAATATAACCAGCCAGTGTACACAGATAATCAATCTCTCCCACATGCTCCTCACCGTTCAGGATTGCCTGATACAGATGGGCAATCGTCCATCTCTGGGGAATGTGGTACTGGAATAACTCGGTTAGTTTTTCGGAAGACGGACCTGTGATATTATTTCTCCAGGTACGGAACGGTACCATCAGCTCTCCTTCCTTATTAAATGCCATATATCCATGCATCATGGCACTGAATCCAATTGCCCCGATCGTCCGGATTGTTACGCCGTACTGTGCTTTTGCATCTGCTGCCATCTTCTGATAGCTGTCCTGAAGACCTGTCCAGATATCTTCCAGACTATAAGTCCAAACTCCGTTCTCATACCGGTTCTCCCAGTCATGAGCACCGGATGCGATTGGATGATTATGATCATCCACCAGTACAGCTTTGATTCTGGTGGAACCAAATTCGATTCCCAGAGCAGTTTTTCCAGCTTCAATGGCGGTCTTTACTGCAATTTTGTCGATTCCCATAATGACACCTCCGTAGATTTTTTAGAATTCAGAATTACTTTTATTTATAGAATACAGAGTTCCATCTCAGTTCGTTGCGGAGACTGCGGATCGTTGTATCATGATCAATAACAATACTTTCAATACCCATAGCTGCTGCCCAGTCTACCATCTGCTCAGTAGTCAGGTCATAAGAGAATGCTGTATGGTGTGCACCGCCTGCATAGATCCATGCTTCAGCACCTACCTGAAGATTCGGCTGCGGAACCCAGAAGTTGGTCGCTACCGGAAGCTTCGGCATCGGTTTTTCTACCTTCTTACAATCCACATCATTGATAATCAGACGGAATCTATTGCCAAGATCAATCAGAGATGTAGCAATTCCGTGTCCCTCTTTGGAAGTAAATACCAGACGGGCTGGATCTTCTCTGTCTCCCATGCTGAGCGGCTGGCATTTGATTGAAATCGGGCCGTCTGCAATGGTCGGGCATACCTCAAGCATGTGTGCTTCCAGAACTCCTTCTTTTCCTTTTACCAGATTATAAGTATAATCCTCCATGAAAGAAGTTCCCTTGGCATCTTTAACACCCTGTGCCATAATCTTCATCAGACGTACCATGGCAGCAGTTTTCCAGTCACCCTCACCGCCGAAGCCATATCCTTTTTCCATCAGTCTTTGAATCGCAAGACCCGGAAGCTGCTGAAGGGATCCAAGATCACCAAAATGGGTTACGATTGCCTGATAATTCTTCTCCTCCAGGAATTTCTCAAATCCGATTTCAATTCCTGCCTGTACTGCTACATGTTTCCGGAATTCTTCCGGATCTCTTCCCTCCAGAAGAATCTCATATTTACTGTAATACTCCTCTACAAGCGTATCAATATCACCTTGTTTTACATCTTTTACATATTCTGCGATTTCATTCACCGGATATGCATCTACTTCCCACCCAAATTTGATCTGCGCCTCTACCTTATCACCCTCGGTAACAGCTACGTTTCTCATATTATCAGCGATACGGCATACGCGAATATGACTGCTCTCCATAACACCGATTGCAGTTCTCATCCATCCTGCGATACGCTCCTGAACCTCTTTGTCATCCCAGAATCCCATGATAACTTTACGCTCAATATTCATACGGCTGACAATATGACCATACTCTCTGTCACCATGTGCAGCCTGGTTCTCATTCATAAAGTCCATATCGATGGTATCATACGGAATCTCACGATTATACTGTGTATGCAGGTGCAGTAACGGTTTCCGATACTCCTGCAGACCTAAAATCCAGGATTTTGCCGGTGAGAACGTATGCATCCATGTGATAATACCTGCGCAATCCTCATCTGCATTTGCTTCATTGAAAGTCTTACGGATCAGTTCATTGGTAATCAAGGTTGGTTTCCATATAACTTCAAACGGAAGCATGCCTGATTTGTTCAAAGACTCAACGATAATCTGTGAATGTTTTGCAACATTTGCAAGACACTCATCTCCATACAGATCCTGTGAACCGGTACAAAACCAAAACTTGTAATTCTTTGCTGCTTTCATATCATTTTCTCCTTTATATATATTTTTTTTATAACCACCTGTCATTTACCCGTTAATCCGGGATCTGGTAGACTGACGTATAATCAATTCCGGCCGGATCAGCCGCTCTACCTTACTTTCTGCCAACGGCACCTTTCTAATCTGTTCCAAAATCAGTTCCGCCGCCATCTCCCCCAGCCGTTCCTGAGGATGTGCAATCGTTGTAAGTCCAAAACTGCCTTCCTCGGCAATCATGGAATTATCATACCCTGTAACGGAAATATCCTCCGGTACGGAAAATCCCCGCTTTTTCAATGCACCAATCACCAGCATCGCAATCTGGTCGTTATAACAGACAACAGCATCCATCTCAACCCCTCTGTCCATCATCTGATTCAACATCAGCGGCGGCTTGATCCGGCGATCTTCTGTATGGAACCAGATCACCATCTCAGGATCATACATCATGCCGGCTTCCTGCAAAGCTTTTGTATAGCCCTTATGCCTCTGCTCACCCTGACTGTCATCGGCTTTAAAAACTCCGACAATTTTCTTATGTCCCGTCTCAATCAGGTATTTTGTCAGCAGATATCCCCCCCTGCAGTCATCCATCAGAATTCTGGGTTTTTCCAACATCTGCGGATAACTTCCCTGAATAAATACATAGGGAATATCATACTTATCCAACATCTGATAAAGGTTCAGATGTTTACACAAAATCTGACTCTTGCTCGGTTCAATAATCAGACCATCAATCGGCTTGCTCAGCATCTCCTGCAATACCTTCGCCTCATTCGTTCTGGAATTGCCGGTATTTTTCAATATAATGCTGTAGCCGTTTGCAGTCAGTACCCGATCCATTCCCTGAATCAATCTTGGAAAAATATAATCGGATATATAAGTAATAACAACCGCAATATTGCGGGAGGCGCGTCTGTGTATCATCCGTTCGGAACAAAATGTCCCTTTGCCGTGATAAGCAGTAACAAAACCATCGTTTTCCAAAATAGACAACGCTTTTCGCACTGTATGACGGCTGATATCAAATTCCGCCGCCAGCTCATTCTCCGAAGGAAGCTTTTCACCTGCCCGGATCTTTCCTGAGAGAATATCTTCTTTCAGCTGTTCCATCAGTGTATAATACTTGGCTTTTCCGCTTTCCGTATTCATCCACATCCCCCCTCTGCTACAATCTTCTTATAAAAATGATTATACAACTTGTACGTTCATCTTTACAAGTTGTATCCTTTAAGTATTTTTCACAATAATATCATGGGATTTTTAGTAATAGTGTCTTTTTTAAGAGAAACCAAGACAAACCGGAACTGTTCCAATTCTTATTTATTAGAATTTAAGAAATGCTGTTATGTACGATTTTAAACTTGTATGTTTTAACCAAACAAGTAGAAACAAGTTCATCATTTTTCTTTAAAGCGTGCCTGAAAATTTTCCAGACACGCTCTCATACCTGAATCCCTACACTATTATTCTTCTTCACGATCTTTCAAAGCAGGCTGAACGAAATGATAAATATCCTCGTAAGCCTCCAATTCTGATTCCGACAACGGCAAAGACGGAATCAACCCCGTACAATCCCATGCGGAGGAGGCATAGATATCCAAATCCATATCCTCTGCAAATTCCTCAAACGCATCTTTATGCTCTTCTCTCATAATCAATATTCTCCTTTTAACCAATACTCAATTTACCAGACCTCCACATCCGGGCATGTCTGCTATAAGTCTGCCCACTTCTTAAAAAATCATGAATTCTTTTAAATTATTCACGAAAGTCAATTGTCCCGCAATCGCCGCCAGCAGTAAGGAACAGGCTTGTGCCGCTCGGGTTTCGTGCATCTGCAGACCTGTTACAAGTTCTTAAACAAAAGAGCCGCTGTTTTTACAGACAACATCTGGTGCACCACACCAGATGTTGAAGGGCACTGAACTGGAAAAACTTCCGTTTTTCCGGTGAATTGCCCTGATTCTGTAAAAACAGCGGCTCTTTTGTTTTTAGAACTTGTTAAGGTCGAAGCTGCTAAGAAAACCGAGCGGCACAAGCCTGCTCCTTACTGCGTCCGTCCCCCCAAAACCCCGCTCTCCCTGATCCTGTCGATTGCCCGAAGAATGTCCGGCTCATCCTTTACAAGTGCGATTCTAACGTACCCCTCCCCGGACTTGCCAAACGCATCTCCGGGAGTAACCAGCACACCCGCCTTCTGTAAAAGTTCCATCACAAATTCCTGAGAAGAGGAAAACCCTTTCGGAATCCTTGCCCATACAAACATGGTTGCCGGACTGCGTTCCATCTTCCATCCAATGGCACTGCAGCCATCACAGAGACAGTCTCTCCGTCTCCGGTAAGCATCTCTTGTGATATGTACACAGGTCTGATCTCCTGTAATTGCTGCAATCGCCGCCTTCTGTACCGGGATAAACATTCCATAATCCATATTGGATTTCAATTTTGCTACCTGAGCGACTACCTCAGAATTTCCGATACAAAATCCGACTCTGGCACCGGCAAGACCATAGGTTTTGGAAAGTGAGTTAAACTCAACGCCTACTTCCCTGGCACCCGGATACTCAAGAAAACTTCTTCCTGGTTCTGTGTCAAATACCAGCTCACTGTAAGCATTGTCGTGAAGCACGAGAATCTCGTATTTCTTTGCAAATGCAATCAGCTTTTCATAGAATTCCGGCGGTGCTACTGCTGCCGTGGGATTATTCGGATAAGATACCACCATAAGCTTTGCTTTCCGGGCAACCTCCTCCGGAATCTCATCAAAATCGATCAAATAATTATTTTCTTTTCTAAGGGGCATCGGATACAGACTGGCTCCGGCAATCACAGGACCGTCCCCAAATACCGGATAACAAGGATCCGGCACCAACACGATATCTCCCTCATCCACAATCGCCAGACCGATATGTGCCAAGCCTTCCTGCGAGCCAAGCAGGGACACTACCTCCGTATCCGGGTCAATGGCAACACCGTATCTTCTCAGATACCACTGTGCAACCGCCTGATGAAGTTCATCCAGGTCCTTGATTGCGTATACATAATTCTGCTTTTCTCCCGCCGCCTCTACCAAAGCCCGGATGATGTGCTCTGCCGGTGGGATATTCGGCGTACCTACGCTCAGATCAATAACCTCTTCCCCTCTTTTTTCAATCTCTGTCTTCATATTCAGCAAAATGGTGAAGATATTCTCCCCAAAATGCTCCATTCTTTTGGAAAACTGCATGTCAACTACTTACCTTCTTTCAAAAATGTATGTTTGATATAATACAAGGTCTTTTTCTCACCCTGCTCAGCTAACATAGACAACAGGAAATCCAGTTCCTCCAGCACCTCAGGATGCACAAACCATAAATGATTCCTGCTGTTTCTAAAATACGCAAGGGGTGCATCTGATGTATAATTCTCTCCTTTATACACCCTGGATGCACTGATTCTGTCCATCACCATCTCCGCCACATATTTTCTCGGCATCCGCATTCCCTCAATCACTGTGGGGCACTTCTTATCCCCACTGTAATCAATCCAGTATTCAAAATGATGCTTATTCCTTCCTTTGTGATGGAGCCAGGATCTGGACATTCCGGTATCCTCCCGCTCTGCATTGTTGGGGCTTCGGTTACCCTGATAATATCTGCAGCCCCTGGAAAATTCTGTCCATGAATATTTGGATAAATCATGCGCCAGTCCCTGCCTGTATAACCCGATTCGGAAACAATAACGCATAACCAGAAGTTTATGTTTTGTAATCGTCTTAAAATGCTGCCAGATGTACATCTTATTCCACTACCATCCTGTTCTCATTTTCCGGCTGTGTCTCTTCTTTCACAGCCTTTTCCTCCTGCTTTTCTCCATTTGCTTTCTTTTTCTGCAGAAGATGTCCGTTTTCTGAATCATCCGGACACGCTTCCGAAACCAGTATCATCACCGTCCGCGGCGGAACGATAAGCTTTCTTTGTTCTCCCAGCATTTTCTCTTGTCCGCGCAGATCATATCCATCCGCAGCGGATGTATCCACTGCCAGCACCCATCTTTTATCACCCGGCAATGTGGGCAATGCTAATGTATGAGAATTCCAATGCATATTATAGGCAATGTAGATAAAATCGTCCTCGGTACCACCGGTCTTTTCTGCATAAGAACCACAGTACATTTCCCCAAAAAATCTGCTGTCGTATTCCATCTGGTTATACCAGGCTCTCTCACTGTGATAGGATAAATCCGGACAGCCGCAGGATTTATAATCAATCATACGCGGCTCTGCAGGCATATGCAATACCGGATGTGCCTTTCGGAACGCAATGCACCATTTTACAAACTCCAGCATCTGCATATTGCTTTTTTGATTGTTCCAATCCAGCCAGCCTATTTCATTATCCTGACAATAGGAATTATTATTTCCTTTCGTGGAATTGCCGAATTCATCTCCTCCATAAATCATGGGAGTTCCCTGAGCCGTCAGAAGCATCAGCCAGGCATTTCTAAGCTGACGCTCCCGCAGAAGCCGGACCGTCCGCTTTCTGGTAGGCCCCTCCATCCCGCAGTTCCAGGTATCATTTTGGTTGCTTCCGTCTCTGTTATTTTCCCCGTTCTCTTCGTTATGTTTTTCCTCATAAGACACCATATCCGCCATCGTAAAACCATCATGATCGGCAAAAAAATTAATCACACCACACCTTTCGGGATTTCTTCGCATCCGGTAAGAAGCAGCCATTACACTGCCTTCATCTCCCTTTAAAAATCTGCGCATCTCCTGTTGAAATGCCAGATTATGTTCTCCCAGATTCCTGTAATACGGCTTTCCCTTATCACCATAAATTCGTCTCATATCATATCCGAGATAAATCAATTTCGTCTTTTTTAAAAGCACGTCTCTGGCTGCCAGATTGATCCAGTCCCCCTCCCCCAAAAGGTGGAAACCATCCACGCCAAAATTCAGCTGCCAGTAATGAAGTACATCCAGAACAAAGCCAGCATTTGTATTCGGCTGAAAATAAAATTCCAGAATACATTCAATTCCTGCTTTATGCAGACAATCTACCATATCTGCAAACTCCGCCACCGGATCAGAGGATACAGCATAAGAAGCCTTGGGCGCAAAATATAACGCCGGTCCGAATCCCCAGTAATTCACCCGCACAGGAACATCCGGATCACACGGGATTCCCCGCCGCATCGTTTTTTCAGAAGGAATTTCATAAAACTCATATACAGGCATCAGCTCCAAAGCCGTAATCCCCAGCTCTTTCAAATAAGGAATCTTCTCAACAATCCCCGCAAATGTTCCTTTTTTCCTTACCTTAGAACCCTTTTGCTTCGTAAATCCCCGTACATGCGTTTTGTAAATGATTGTATCCTCATATGGAATCTGCAAAGGCTTTGTCCGCAGAGGCATCTTTTCCGGAAGACCGCCCCGGATTTCATGCTCCATACCTTCTTCCGGCATCGGTGCCCCGAACGTTTCTCTGCCTTTGATTACTTTCGCATAAGTATCCGGCTTCACTTCGCCTGCAATCCGATAGTTATATTCCCATTTTCCGGCTTCCATAGGTTCCAAAAGCAGCGCATTCACCTCTCCCACCCGCTCTTCTTCCGGAAGAGGAATCTCATACGCCACAGAATTACTGCCCTTTTTATACAATAACAGACTTGCTTCCTTTCCCTCCGGAACACGAACCGCAAACTGAAATCCCTGCTCTGTCCTGGTAACTCCCTGCCTTGCAGGATCACCGGGGACCATCCTCCATGGCATCTTTTTTGCTTTTATCATCACTCGTTCACCCGTCCCCTTTCTTTTCTCAAAACAACCTCTTCCTACATTTCCAACTGCCGCACCAACTCTACAGTACTGTCTGCCGCAGCAGACATCTCCCACTATAAAGCGATATCCAGTTCCACCGGACAATGGTCTGAACCTGCTATATCCGTGTGTATCTTCGCATCTTCCAGCTTCTCCTTCAGACAGTCCGAAACACAGAAATAATCAATTCTCCACCCTGCATTCTTTTCTCTTGCCTTAAACCGATAAGACCACCAGGAATAAATCCCTTCCTGCTCCGGATAAAAGTATCGGAATGTGTCCACAAATCCCTGTTCCAGAAGCATGGAAAACCTCTCTCTTTCCTCGTCTGTGAATCCGGCATTTTTCCGGTTCGTCCTGGGATTTTTCAAATCTATCTCCTTATGTGCCACATTGAGATCTCCGCAGAACACCACCGGTTTCTTCTCCTCCAATGTTTTCAGATAAGTCAGAAATGCCTCTTCCCAGCGCATCCGGTAAGGCAGCCTTGCCAGTTCCGACTGAGAATTCGGCGTATACACCGTAACAAGATAAAAGCTCTCGTACTCGCAGGTAATCACACGCCCCTCTTTGTCATGTTCCTCTATTCCGATTCCATAAGTCACCCGGAGGGGCTCCTGCTTCGTAAATACTGCCGTACCCGAATACCCCTTTTTCTCCGCATAATTCCAATATTGATGATAACCTTCCAGCGCAAGGTCAATCTGCCCTTCCTGCAGCTTGCTCTCCTGAATGCAGAAGATATCCGCATCTGCCTCATGGAAGTAATCTAAAAATCCTTTTGTCACGCAAGCCCGAAGCCCATTTACATTCCAGGATATCAGTTTCATTCTTGTCCACTCCTTACGTTGTTTGTTCTAATTTTTAGTATAGCACAATTTTGCCAAAATAAGAAATTCTATTTCAGGAAATGACTTTCAGTGTCTTAAGTCTCTGATCCGAGGGACCGTGAATCGCCAGTCCTTTTCTTCGGTATTCTTCCACCTGAAGCCAGATTTCCGGGCTGATCACCTCTCCCGGATATACCAGCGGAATCCCGGGCGGATAAGGAACGATCATTTCTCCTGCAATCTTTCCTTCCGCCTCTTCCCACCGTATTGTCTCTTTCCCGTGAAAGTAGGCCTCTCTTGGATTCATCACTTTTTCAGACTTCAGAATTGTCCAATTTCCAGAATTCATGGGCTTTCCATGCAATTCCCTCTGTCCTGCGATTTTTTGGACTGCACCAACCAGACGTTCAATTTCCTTTCTGGTATTGGCAAATGTAACCACACAGACCACATTCTCCTCGTCCGCCAATTCTGTACTTACTCCGCTTTGTTCATAAAGCAGTTCCTGCAGGCGGTAACCGCCGATTCCCAGTTCTCTTGCTGAAAACACCACCCTGGTAGGATCCAGGTCAAAAATACTGTTCGCATCTGCCAATCCCTTTTCCAGTACCTGAATCCCGGAAATCGCAGCCAGACCTTCTCTTGCTATCTGTGCCAGGAAAACCGCCCGCTCCATCATGTCCTTTCCGTGAAGCGCCAATTCCTGACGTGCCGCATCCAAAGAGGCCATCAACACATACGATGGACTGGTACTCTGCACCAGATGCAGATTCGCTGCAACCCGATTCCTGTCCACCCTGCCGCTTCCAATCTGCAGAAGCGAGCTCTGTGTCATACTTCCCGCCGTCTTATGAATACTTTGTGCACATAAATCCACCCCCTGCTGCAATGCACCCTCCGGGAGCATATCCGAAAAATACAGATGACTTCCATGCGCCTCATCCACACACAAAGCAGCCCCATAGTTCCGACAGATCTCCCCGATTCTACGCAAATCGCTGCATATACCATAATAAGTCGGACTCACAAGAAAAACCGCTTTGTAACCGGAACTCTGCTTCTGAAACTCCGCTTCAATCACTTCCGGCGTCACACTCCCCCACAGATTCCACTTTTCTTCATACTTCGGATACACATAGCAGGGCTCAGCACCGCTCATAATCAACCCCATCAGAATCGATTTATGTGCATTTCTCGGAACCAGAACCCGCTCCCCCGGCCCCGCCACACTCAAAACCATAGCCTCGTTCCCACAGGTTGTTCCATTGACCAGAAAAAACGACTCCTGCGCCCCCCAAAGATCCGCCGCCAGCTCCTGTGCTTCCCGTATCACCCCCATCGGCTGATGCAGATCATCCAATCCCTCCGCCTCAGACAAATCACACCGAAAAACCCCTTCTCCCGCCGCATCCCGAAATCTGGAATTCATCCCCCGCTCAAACCGATGCGCCGGAATCCGAAAATAAGCCGGCTTTCCACTTCCAAACTTCACAATTGCATCCACCAATGGAGTCCTCTCCTGATCCATCCTTCTACCCTCCGCTCTCTACACTCTTTCCCCTCTATTCTCTCATATTCCCACCCCCAATTCAACCCAAAAGATAACCGCAACTTCTTACTTATATTTCATAAAAACCTCTTTATTTCAACTTTTTTCTATTTCCCGCTGATATTTTCTGCAACTTCCACCACCATTAACACCGCAAATGTTCCTCGTATGACACCTGCGATTTTTACACGGACGCCAACACCGTAAATTGGCCCTCGCATGGCGCCGGGGCTTTTTGTACGGTGCGGCGGGGCATCTGCATGCCTGCGGACATACTTTGTGAAAAAAGACATGCTCTTGGCAGATGAAACCGAGACCACAAGTCTCGGTTTCAAGAAGCACTGAGTCGGGAAAGCATCAGCTTTCCCGGCGAATTGCTTCGGTTCTGTCAAAAGCATGTCTTTTTTCACTTAGTATGTCCGCAGGCATGCAAAAGCCCCGCCGCACCGTACAAAAAGCCCCGGCGCCATACGAGGGCTTCACCCCCCTATTCAATTACATGAATCCAGCCTTCCGGGGCTTCAATTCTGCCCATCTGAATTCCTGTCAATGTATCATAGAGTTTTCTGGTTATCGGTCCCATCTCGTCCATTCCGCTTGGCAGAAGAATCTCCTTACCATGATCCACGATCTTTCCTACCGGTGAGATAACAGCAGCAGTTCCGCAAAGTCCGCACTCTGCAAAATCTTTCACCTCTTCAAAAGGAACCTCTCTTTCCTCCACTTCCAGTCCCAGATATTCCTTTGCTACATACATCAGAGAGCGGCGCGTAATAGAAGGAAGGATACTGCTGGATTTTGGAGTAACAATTTTCTGATCTTTTGTGACAAAGATAAAGTTTGCACCTCCGGTCTCCTCCACCTTGGTTTTTGTTGCTGCATCCAGATACATGTTCTCATCAAATCCCTTGTTATGAGCATCTACAATTGCATGAAGACTCATGGCATAATTCAATCCTGCCTTGATATGGCCGGTTCCGTTCGGTGCAGCACGGTCAAAATCTGTCACACGAATTGTAATCGGCTTTGCTCCGCCTTTAAAATAAGGCCCAACCGGAGTTGCAAAAATACGGAACTGGAATTCATCCGCCGGTTTTACTCCGATCACGGCATTACTTCCAAACATGTATGGTCTCAGATACAGCGTTGCACCGGAACCATAAGGCGGTACATAACCTGCATTTGCCTTCACAACCTGCGTTACGGCGTCCACAAAACGCTCCTTCGGGAACTGAGACATCTCCAGTCTCACCGCAGAGTCCATCATACGCTGGGCATTCAGATCCGGACGAAACGTTACAATCCGTCCATCTTCTGTCGTATATGCTTTTAATCCTTCAAAACAAGCCTGACAATACTGCAGAACACAAGCACATTCATTCAATACCACATTAGCGTCCGAAGTCAAAGTGCCCTCATCCCACGCACCGTCTTTGTAGTTTGACACATAACGCATATCTGTCTGAATATAGCCAAAACCCAGATTTTTCCAGTCGATCTCTTTTTTCTCCATAATAATGCTCCTTTCTGGTTACAAAAACAATAATTTCTCTTCATTATACACCTTCACCGAAATTTTTCAACTGCTTTATAGAGAAAAATATGGGAAGCAGATTGCATTTATATTTTGTTTCTGATAAACTAAGGAAGAAATATACTTTAGTATGATCGGAAAGGACAAGGTATCTCAATATGAGTGATGAACAAAACAAAGATTTCGGCTGTAATGGGAACTGCTCTTCCTGTGGAAGTGACTGCGGGGATCTGAATCTGGAACAGCCTACCGTAACCCTGACATTGGATGATGATTCCGAAGTCACCTGCGCAATCCTCACCATCTTTCCGGCAGGCGGCAAAGAATATATCGCTCTTCTTCCCCTCAATGAAGACGGTGAGAATGAGGACGGTGAAGTATACCTCTACCGTTACCTGGAAAATGAAAATGGTCAGCCGACTCTGGATAATATTGAAACAGATGAAGAATACGACATTGCTGCTGATGCATTTGATGAATTGATGGATTCTCAGGAGTTCGACGAGATGGAAGAGAATCAGGAAGATTAAATATCTGATTTTCTTAATTGCAAAAAGTTCGGGAACAGGCATTACTTCTAACCTGTTCCCGAACTTTTTCTCATTTTTCACGATTTAAACTGCTTACTCATATTCCGGCTCTGAAGGCTCGGTGGGTGTCTCTGCAGGTGGTTCTGCAGGAACTTCCGTCGGTGCCTCTGTAGGCGGTGTTTCTGTTGGTGTCTCTGCAGGTGCTTTGGTCGGTGCCTTGGTTGGTGCTTTGGTCGGCGCCGGCGTAGCCTTCGGCTTTGCGGGAGCCGGACTTACACTATAAGGCTCCGAATAGTAACAGATAATCGGCATATTGCTGTCAATATTTTCATAAATCACCTTCGCCTTACTGAGCGGCAAATTGACACATCCATGGGAACCGCTGTTTTTATAGACATTTGTCCCAAACTGACTGGAGGAACGCCAGGTAGCATCATGGAGACCGATTCCTCCATTAAACGGCATCCAGTAAGTTACCGGAGACTCCCACTCATAGGTACCATCCTCCTGTTTGGGTCCCCGAAGCACAGAAGGAGATTTTTTGAAAGTCAGTGTAAAGATTCCCGGAGGAGTCCAGCGGTCAGAGGTCATCTTACCAGATACACAACCGGTATCCACAATTAATTCCCCATTCTTGTACATCCACACATGCTGACGACTCAGATCAATTTCCACATAAGAGTTTCCAAATCCATTATTCTCATAAGACAACGCTTCCTGTGAATACACCGGCTTTCTGGCAGTCACCGTATGGTTCGCCAATTCCTCAGTCAATTGAGCAACTTCCGCTTCCTGATTAATCTCAAATCCATATTTGCCTTTTACCGTAATCTCTCCAAGACCTGTTGCATTGAATTTGGTATCTACATTATATGTGTTCACTGCCTGTGCCATAGCAGCCACATACTCTGCAATATGCTGATTCCAGACAGCCTCATCTCTGGAATAATTTCCACTCTCATCCACACTCAGCCAGTCTTTTAATGTCGTTCCATCCAGAACCTGATCTCCGGACGGAAGCTGATATGTGATGCTGCAGGAAGTATATTCATTCAACTGATTCATCTGGTTAATCAGACCCTCATCATCCTGCCTCTTTTCTGGTCTGAAATAGATACCCGCTTCTTCAAGTGATACTTTTTCCTCATTCTCGGAAATTGCTTTCTCAATTGCTTTAAATGCCTGTTCTTTATCCAGTTTACTTCCGTTTTCTTCCGGTGTCACCTGAAATTTCGCATCCACAAATTCCACTTTTGCATCAGCAGGTTCTATCATATTCTCTTCCTGCATCTGCGGCATCTGGGCTACCACCTGTTCCAGTTTCTCTGTACTGTACCTGATATCCGCATCGATTTTGTATTCTTTTCCGCCGCCTAAGATTCCTCCAATCCATAAAAAGGAATTCTGGCTTTTCTTTACTTCCTGCACACTGCCATCCGGCACATACTCATAATCAATATCGGAACCCTGAATCATCTGTTTCTCTTCATTTTGAAAAGCTACTTCCAACGTGTAACCTTCCACCTCTTTGCGGATCTGCTCCTCAGCCTGCTGTACGGTGAGTTCTCCGCAGTCCACATGGTTGATGACTGTACCCGGGAAAAACTTATCACTGTAATAATAAGTAAATCCTGCATATACGCCGATCAAAGCCACAAGCACTACTGCAAGCACTGAAATTACGGCAATTTTGACTTTCTTCCGCTTTTTCCCGCCTTCCGGAAAATCATCCCCCTCATCCTCCGGCTCTCCACTGCCATTGGTACCGATATCTGTCAAGGGGCGCCCCATATAATTTTCCAATTCTTTCTCTAATTGATTTTCAAAATCATTATCGTCAAATCCCATGAACCATAACTCCTAAATTACCATTTACTTTATTTTCTCTGATGTGTCTTTTTCCCCGGTCACTTCACTCCGGTGCTTCCGATTCCGCCTCTGTTTTCTCCCGAAAGTACTTCTTCCTCAAACACCAGTGTCGGCTGATGTTTAAAAATACGGAACTGACAAATGCGGTCGTTTACATGAATCATGGTATCCTTAAGCGCATAAGCCGGCATATACCACCAATCTTCTGGTCCACTGTAAGATTCATCTATAATTCCGCAATGGTTGGTCTGAATAATACCGAAATTCTTAAAAGTAGAACTTCTCGGCACCACATGTGCCTCATATCCTTTCGGCAGCTTCATAGCTACACCAAGCGGAATCAGACGGAACTCCCCCGCTTTCATCACAATCTCTTCTGCAGCCCGAAGGTCAATCCAGTCCGATTTTCCATCAATATAGCGCAAACGCTCTATCTGATCATTCAAATACTGTATCTTAATCGTCTCCATCTGCTATTGATTCCCCTGCTTTCCTATGCATAAAGTACAATCTGCTTCAATTCCCGTGTCTTTGGAATATCAATCACCCTCTGATTGGCACTTCCCTTCCACGGCAACGTTACGTCCCGCTCCGACTCCATGTATTTGCCGTCCACGAGTACGTCAAGATATGGGATGACAGGCTCATTCTTAATCTCTTCCCAGCGATATCCTGTATAAAGCCAGATATTCTTATCCGGATACCGCTTTTTAATCTCTTTAACCAAGGCAAAAACCTCATCCCTGTTCTCTGCAAACAAAGGATCTCCTCCCGAAAAGGTGATCCCTTCTATATAATCCTTGTCAAGCTGCTCAAATATCTCCTTCTTTGCCTCATCATCAAAAGGAATTCCTCCCTGCGGGTCCCAGGTAATGGGATTCTGACAGCCTTTACAGTGATGAGAACATCCGGCAACCCACAAAACCACCCGGAGTCCGTCACCATTTAACATATCATCCTTTGTAATATCATGATATCTCATAACCATTTTCTCCTCTTGTCTCGGCTCCCTGGAATATGTTTGAAAATTCACTCCAGATTACAAAACAGGAGAAGCCGCATCGGTTTCCGGCCTCTCCCTGTCTTATTCCTTATACTCCTGCCGGAACATCTTTGATGCTGAAACTAATTCTGCCCATCTTATCTTTTCCAAGGCATACTACTTTTACAACATCACCTAATGTCAGGACGTCTTCCACATGGTTAATGCGTTCTTTTGCAACCTTCGAGATATGAACCATACCTTCTTTTCCAGGAGCAAACTCCAAAAATGCACCAAACTCTTTGATACTTACTACCTTACCTGTAAAAATCTGTCCTGCCTCAAAATCAGTAGTGATAATCTTAATATAGTCGATTGCCTTATCCATACCTGCTTTATCCGTTCCGCAGATGGATACTGCACCGTCATCCGTAATATCAATCTTAACACCGGTTTCTTCGATAATCGCGTTAATCGTCTTACCGCGCTGTCCCACAACATCACCGATCTTCGCCGGATCAATCTGAATCTGAATAATCTTCGGTGCATATTTTCCGACTTCCTGACGCGGAGCTGCAATTGCCTTCTCCATAACCTCTGTCAAAATATATTCTCTTGCCTCTTTTGTCTTTGCAATCGCTTCCTCAATAATCGGTCTTGTCAATCCATGGATCTTAATATCCATCTGAATCGCTGTGATACCATCATGGGTACCTGCAACCTTGAAATCCATATCTCCAAAAAAGTCTTCCAATCCCTGGATATCGGTGAGAACCAGATAATCATCGTCTGTCTCTCCGGTTACCAGACCGCAGGAAATACCTGCCACTGGTTTCTTGATCGGCACACCTGCTGCCATCAATGACATCGAGGATGCACAGATACTTGCCTGAGAAGTGGAACCATTGGATTCAAATGTCTCAGATACGGTTCGGATCGCATACGGAAAATCTTCTGCTGCCGGAAGCACCGGAACCAATGCACGCTCTGCCAACGCACCATGACCAATTTCACGTCTTCCCGGTCCGCGGGATGGCTTTGTCTCTCCTACAGAATAAGACGGGAAATTATAATGATGCATGTAGCGCTTGGATGTTTCAAACTCATCCAGACCATCCAGCTTCTGAGCCTCAGACAGCGGAGCCAGAGTTGTCACATTACAAATCTGCGTCTGTCCGCGGGTAAACATGGCAGAACCATGTACTCTCGGTATAATATCAATCTCAGCAGCCAGTGGGCGAATCTGCGTAATCCCACGACCGTCCGGCCGTTTATGATCCTTCAGAATCATCTTACGAACCGTCTTCTTCTGATACTGGTATATTGCTTCTCCAAGTACTGCCAGCCACTCTTCATTTTCGGCAAATGCTTCTGTCAGACGCTCTGTAATCACGCGGATATTTTCTTCTCTTGTCTGTTTATCATCAGTAAAGACTGCAACCTCCATCTCTTCCGGAGGAACGATCTCGCGAATTGCTGCAAACAACTCTTCCGGAATTGCACAGCTCTCATAAGTGTGCTTTTCTTTTCCGCAAGCTTCCACAATCTGATCGATAAACTTGATAATCTCCTGATTCACTTCATGTGCTTTAAAGATTGCATCGATCATCTGCTGTTCCGGCAGCTCATTCGCTCCGGCTTCAATCATAATTACTTTTTCTCTTGTAGAAGCTACCGTCAGCGTAAGATCTGATACATCCTTCTGAGCCAGCGTCGGGTTGACAATCAGTTCTCCATCGATCATACCCATCTGCGTCATGGCACATGGTCCGTCAAACGGAATGTCAGAAATACAGGTTGCGATTGCAGAACCCAGCATTGCAACAACTTCCGGGTTGCAGTCCGGATCTACAGCCATTACCATATTATTTAAGGTTACATCATTTCTGTAATCCTTCGGAAACAGCGGACGCATCGGACGGTCGATCACACGTGAGGTCAGAATCGCATGTTCACTTGCCTTTCCCTCACGTTTGTTAAAGCCACCCGGAATTTTGCCTACCGCATATAATTTTTCCTCATATTCTACGCTCAGCGGAAAGAAATCAATTCCTTCCCTCGGCTTATCAGATGCTGTCGCGGTAGATAAGACTACCGTATCGCCATAATGCATAAATGCCGCACCGTTTGCCTGCTTTGCAACACGGTCAACATCAACGGTCAGGGTTCTCCCTGCCAGTTCCATTGAAAAACTCTTGTACATAGGTGTTCTCCTTCTCTGAATACTCTCTGTGTAACGCTGCCATAGAAATCCTTTTCACAGCTACCCCAAATACCGCCAGGCATAACACCCCGAAACAACTGAAAAACACACCGGACGCCGATGTGCTTTTCAGTGGTCTCGGAAGATGTGTATCTGACCCGGAACGGCTATGGCATACTTAAGGTATAGCGAAACAGGGCGGAAAATCTCCGCCCTGAAACAAGCTGATTATTTTCTGATTCCTAATTTTTCAATTAATGCACGGTATCTTTCAATATCAGTCTTCTTCAAATAGTCAAGCAATCCACGTCTCTGACCAACCATCTTCAGAAGTCCTCTTCTGGAATGATGATCTTTGTGATGAACTTTCAGATGCTCTGTAAGCTCATTGATTCTCTCTGTCAGAACAGCTACCTGTACCTCCGGTGAACCTGTGTCACCTTCTGTTCTTGCATACTCTTTCATGATTGCCTGTTTCTTTTCTGGTGAAATCATTATTTCTTTCCTCCTGATTTTTATTAATCGCCGCTAATTAAGAGATGGTCGGAGTATCCAATCTCTGAATTAAGGCTAATCTCATACCGCTACAGTATAACACAGCCCCCATTTGTTGTAAACCTTTTTTTGCTGTACTTTTTTTACAATTCTCACGGTGCACCCAGAACATCAGATGCCCACACGGCATGAGAAGTATCCAGATTCGACACACAAATTCCCTTTGCCGCGCAGCTGGCTCCCAACACTTTGCCGCCGCCGAGATTAATGACCACATGATAGACCGAACCGTTCTTCGCATAAAAAATCAGATCGCCCGGCTGTGCACTCTCCAAAGAAATCTGATGCCCTGCCTTCGCCTGCTCCGCAGACACCCGGGGAAGTTCCACCCCGAATTCACGGTATACACTCTGGACATAACCGGAACAGTCTGCTCCGTCTGTCAGGCTTGTCCCACCCCAGACATAAGGATTTCCTATAAACTGGCTGGCAAAATCAATTAACTGCTGGCGCACCGGAGATACCGCCACAGCTGTAGGAAGGCTCTCCTGCCCTATCGTTTCGATCAGACGCTTCGATTCCTCCGGCGAATAGAGATAATCTCCGCACACATATCCGGTCACATCACCGGAATTTACCATACACCATCCATTCTCATATCCCTGAATCTCCATCAAACCGTTGGCCGGTATTTTTCCCACAACCTCTGTCTCTACTCCCGGACCAGAGCGGACGTTCAAACATGTACTTACATTCGCTACTGCAAAATGTTCCTCTTTCGTATCAGACACTTCCGGCGTGATCAGGCTGCTTCCCACTTCTGCATGAGCAACTCCTCCGGGGACTGCAAGCATCCCTGCAATTCCAAGCGCCAGAACATATTTGTTCCGATACATAAAGCCTCCAAATTATCATATTTCTGTTTCGTTTTTATTACACTTTTGTTACCTAAGATAAATGATGTTGGGGTCAAAAGATATTTTGACCCCTATGATACACGGATTACTCCACATTTCATGCTTCCACAATCCTAAAAACATTCGAAATCCGCCCTGCCCGGACTACTTTCTCATGTTTTACGGGGCCCAAAGTTATGCTTTTTCATGCAAGCATAAAACGCATAACCTTTTGATCCTGATATCAGTAAATTATACCAGAAGATATGAAAGAATCAAGGAAAATCGTTCGACGAAAAGGAACATTTTCTTACCTTTGAACACGTCCGGAACCATCCCCGCCTGCAAGCTTCCATACTTCATCCATAGACACCATATTGAAATCCCCTTCAATGGAATGCTTCAGACAGGAAGCTGCCACTGCAAACTCAATCGTTGTCTGCGCATCATACCCATTCAGACATGCACAGATTAAACCGCCGCCAAAGCTGTCACCGCCGCCTACACGATCAACAATATGAATTTTATATTTCTTGCTGAAATAATAATCCCCTCCGTCATACAACATCGCTGACCAGTTATTGTCATTTGCAGACAAGGACTCTCTCAGTGTAATTGCTACTTTCTGAAATCCAAAACGGTCTGCCAACTGTTTTGCAACATCCTTGTAACCCTCATGATTTACCGTACCTGTGGTTACATCCGTATCTGCAGCCCGAATCCCAAATACATCCGCCGCATCCTCTTCATTGGCAATGCAGACATCCACAAAACTGCATATTTCCCCCATCACCTGACCTGCTTTTTCTTTGGACCACAGTTTATTTCTGTAATTCAAATCACAGGAAATCATAAGTCCTGCTTCTTTTGCCGCCTTACATGCTTCCAGACAGATTGCTGCCACTTCATCATTCAAAGCCGGCGTGATTCCGGTAAAATGAAACCACTCTGCCCCCGCAAAGATATGTTTCCAGTCAAAATCGGCAGCAGCAGCAGTTGCTATGGAAGACCCTGCACGATCATAAATTACTTTCGACGGTCTCTGGGAAGCACCTTTCTCCAGAAAATAGATTCCGACACGGTCACCTCCGCGTACAATATGAGAAGTATCCACACCATATCTTCTCAGAGAATTCACTGCACCCTGACCGATTTCATGTTTCGGAAGTTTTGTCACAAACGCAGTATCAATTCCATAGTTTGCCAGTGAAACTGCCACATTTGCTTCGCCGCCTCCATACGCGGCACAAAAAGTCTCTGCCTGCACAAAACGGTAATAGCCTTCCGGTGCAAGTCTTAACATAATCTCGCCAAATGTAATTACTCTTGCCATAATCTTAAATCTCCTTTATCCTTTACACTCTCATGGTCTGATTTCTTTTACCAATGTTACTGCTTCCCTGGTCATCGCAGTAATCTTATCAAATGTCCCTGCTGCAATCATATCCTCTTTCACCATCCAGCTTCCGCCGCAGGCAAAAATCATATCACAACTCAAATAGTCTTTTACGTTCTTCTGGTTAATACCTCCTGTCGGCATAAACCTGATTCCCGTATATGCTGCCGCCATCGCTTTTATCGCGGCAACTCCGCCAAATTGCTCTGCCGGAAAGAATTTCAGAACTTTCAGGCCACGCTTCACCCCCTGTGTCACCTCAGAAGGCGTTGCACAGCCTGGCAGCACCAGAATCTCTTTGTCCAGACAATAATCTACAATCTCCGGGTCAAATCCTGGACTTACAATAAATTTTGCACCTGCTGCCACTGCACGTTCAACCTGACCGATTGTCAATACCGTACCTGCACCCACCAACATTTCAGGATACTCTTCGCTCATAATGCGGATGGATTCCTCGGCAGCAGCAGTTCGGAACGTAACCTCCGCACACGGAAGCCCGCCCTCACACAAGGCTTTTGCTAACGGTTTGGCATCTTTTTCATCATTCAAAACGACAACTGGTACAACACCAAACGTTGAAAACTTTTCCAAAATTTCACTCATCACGTTCCTCCTGAATATATATCATAGTTTCTCACCGCTTCCATTCATATAGAATGTGCTTTTACAGTAAACGGACATGTCTGCTTACACAGATGTCACCATACATAAAAGTGTTACAATAATGCCAAAGTCTATTCATAAAAACAGAAAAAACTCAAAATCCCCCTTTCTTATTCCTGCATAAGCAAAGCTATCATAACAGCTCTGTAAGAGAGTCAAATCCATACACACTGAAACACCAAAAAGTCCGGCAAAAAAATCTGCAAAACAATTCTTGAATGTAAAGTTTTACTGTGCTAAAATATAAGACAATAAATCACAGGGGGTATCTACCAGATGAGTAAATCCATCCATACGGAAGCGGTAGATCAGCTTTTCGAAGCGATTTTAAGCTTAAAAAACAAGGAAGAATGTTATATCTTTTTCGAAGATGTTTGTACAATCAATGAATTACTGTCCCTTTCTCAACGTTTTGAAGTTGCTAAAATGCTGAGAGAAAAGAAAACCTATCTTGAAATTTCCGAAAAAACCGGAGCATCCACTGCGACAATCAGCCGTGTAAACCGCTCCCTGACTTATGGAAATGACGGCTATGAAATGGTATTTAACCGTATGCCAAAAGAATAATGATTTTATAGCTGTAAACGTACAGCCCGCAAGAGGGAATTTTCAAACATGCACGAAACAAAAAAGAGAACATCTGGTGTCCGGCATCCTTTGTTCTCTTTTTCATTTTCATCTTATTTTTCTTTCCCCTTCTCTCCCAGTTCATCAATCATCTTTTCTATCATCTGCTTTTTCACATATACATCAAAACTCAGCATACAGATAAAGGAAAAAAGCTGAAGAAATTCCCTGTCTTCTTCCGATACCTCCTGAAATGTTTCCTTGGAACGATGATACTTTCTGGCAACATCTTTTTTCATCGCCTCAATATGCTCTTTCTCCAAACCAAAGACTTCTTTATAAATATTAGTCAGCGTAAAATCCCCGTCCGAATTAAAATACTTATCCGTAATGGGCTTCAGCAGCGCCTGAATATCTGTGATAGACAGAATATTTTTAAAATAGTAAATAAAAATCAGCAGAAGCATATGTTCCTGTGAATACTTCTTCTTCACAGGCGGCGGAAGCAGATCATTCTTGGCATAATTATTGATCATTGTCTTTGTCAGAATCTTGTCATCCGAATATCTTTTGGAATGACATAACTGGGCATCCATGAATGTCGTCACCTGGTCCATATACAAATCAATATTGGGCACCTCCTCCGGCTTAATATAATCAATCCGGGAGATACTTTCCAATATGCTATTCAACATGTCTTTCGTGTCAATTGTCATCACTTTACCTCTCTTGCCGTATCCAATACATAAGATAATCACACCTTAAGTATATAGTTTTCATTACTAGATGTAAAGATTTTTTTGAATTTTTCCTGTTTTGACGCTGTGTTTTTTTTATGCTATAATCAATGCATGAGAACAAAGACAGACTGGCTTGGAAAGCCTTACTATTCACTGAACGCTTATTTGCGTCAACAGTTTCATGAAAAAATTTATAAAGTTACGTTAGACGGCGGCATGACCTGCCCAAACCGTGATGGCACTCTTGGACATCGTGGATGCATCTTCTGCAGCACCGGCGGTTCCGGTGATTTTGCCGGTGACCGAAGTTTCACAATTACCCAACAGATTGAAGAGCAGATTCGCACAATTCAAAGCAAACGTCCAGTGGAACATTTTATTGCCTATTTTCAGGCATATACAAACACCTATGCACCGCTTCCGTATCTGCGGCGAATTTTTACCGAGGCAATTTCCCACCCTCAGATTATGGGGCTTTCCATTGGAACAAGACCGGATTGTCTGGGTGAAGATGTATTGGAACTGCTTACGGAACTGAACCATCAAAAGCCCGTATGGGTAGAACTTGGGCTTCAGACGATTCACGAAGATACTGCCAGATATATCCGCAGGGGCTATGAATTACCTTGTTTTCTGGAGGCAGTTTCGAATCTTCATACACGCGGAATAGATACGATCGTACACCTGATTCTGGGGCTTCCCGGAGAAACTCCAAAAAAAATTCTGGAATCCGTCACATATATGAATACCCTTCCTGTTTCAGGCATAAAATTACAATTGCTCCATGTACTAAAAGGAACTGACCTGGCAGAGGACTATCTCAAAAAACAGTTCCAGGTCATGTCAAAAGAAGAGTATCTGGATCTCGTCATAACATGCATCCGGCATCTGCGTCCCGATATCGTCATACATCGCCTCACGGGTGACGGTCCAAGAGATTTGCTGCTGGCACCTCTCTGGAGCAGTGCGAAACGCAGTGTCCTCAACGACCTTCATCATCAGATGAGCGTTCGCGGCATCCGCCAGGGAGACTTATACACAGAATAACTTTAAAACCGCTGCCCCTTCAATTACAAAATATCCAGGCGATCGCGAAACTCTTCCGGAGTTGGTTTAGAGTTCCACAATCGCCATGCAAAATATCATATAAAAGGAGTGTTACATGTTAGAATCATCCTTAACCCTCTACAAGCTAATCATTCTTTATATGTTGGACAAGGTATCTTTTCCTCTTGCCAACTCCCAGATTTCCGAATTTATCCTGAATGCCGGATATACGAATTACTTTCATCTCCAACAGGCAATCAGCGAAATGATCGATTCTCATCTGGTGACAACTGAGACTGTCCGGAACACAACTTATTATCATATGACAAAGGAAGGCATGAGCACGCTAGACTTTTTTGGAAAGGAAATTTCTGAAGATATCTGCCGGGAAATTGATGAGTATCTGAAACTCCATGCTTATGAACTGCGTAATGAAGCTGCCACACAGGCAGATTACTATAAGACCACTTCACAGGAATATGAAGTCCGGTGTCAGGTGAAAGAACGGAAAGGTAAACTGATCGAACTGGCCTTAACGGTTCCTACGGAAGCAGCAGCTAAGGCAATCTGCAATCAATGGCCGGAAAAAAGTCAGGAAATTTATGCTTATCTTATGCAGGTGCTTTTGAAGTGAAGACGGACGAAAAAGAGGGAGACGGACGAAAAAGAGACGGGCGGGAAAAATGCGGTGAGATTTGCTTGCTTCTGCGTTTCCCCTCAGCTAACTTGCGTTCATACTAAGTTCATCGCCAATGGGCTCTTCACTAAGTATTCACAGCAAGTGGATCTTCGGGCGCACTCCGAAGTCATCGCAAATCTCACCGCATTTTTCCCGCCCGCCTCTTTTTCTGATTTCTGCTGTTCTGCTTTATAACATTCTCAAATAAAATATCATTTATATTTATTAAGAGTGTGCTTTTGAGAACAGGGGGTAAAACATTAGAAAGACAAAAAAGCCAGATATAGCTTCGGTTTTCATTGATTGCAAAACCTGAGGATATATCTGGCTTTTTATGTGTTGATTATTTGGTTTTAAACAGGTTCTGTTTTTGTTTATTGATCTTGTTTTCTGAGCATTGACAGGTGTGTTTTTATTTTTTGTTCGTAGCCCATTTCTGTGGGGGTGTAGAAGGTGGTTCCTTCTATTTCGGAGGGAAGATATTGTTGACGCACGTAGTGGTTGGGATAATCATGTGCGTATTTGTAGCCGATTCCGCGGCCTAACTTGGATGATCCTTTGTAGTGTGAATCCTGAAGATGGGGCGGTACGGTTGTTTTTTTAATTTTTACGGAATCCATAGCCTGAAAGACGGCATTGCAGGCAGCGTTGCTTTTCGGTGCACAGGCTACGTAGGTTACGGCCTGAGAGAGGATGATAGCGGCCTCGGGCATTCCAACTCGTTCTACGGCGAGGGATGCACTGACGGCTACGTTCAGAGCCTGAGGATCGGCATTTCCAACGTCTTCGGAGGCACAGATCATGATCCGGCGGGCGATGAATTTGATATCTTCACCGGCGTAGAGCATTTTGGCAAGATAGTATACAGCGGCATCGGGATCAGAACCTCGCATGCTTTTGATAAAGGCAGAGATTGTGTCGTAATGTTGATCTCCGGTCTTATCGTAGCGTACCACCCTTTTCTGGATACATTCCGAGGCAGTGGCAAGATCAATATGAATCTTGCCGTCCATACCGGGGTTTGTTGTGAGAACGCCAAGTTCTATGGCATTCAGAGCTGCACGGGCATCGCCTCCGGAAATATCGGCAAGGAATTCTTTTGCTTCTTCGTCCAGAACGATATCAAAACTGCCAAGTCCCTTATTTTTATCGGTCACCGCACGTTCCAGAAGTTTTTTGATATCTTCTTTTTCCAGAGATTTCAGTTCAAAAATAATGGAGCGGGAAATCAGAGCGCTGTTCACTTCAAAATATGGGTTTTCCGTAGTAGCTCCGATCAGAATGATGGTCCCGTCTTCCACAAAAGGTAGAAGGTAGTCCTGCTGGCCTTTATTAAAACGGTGAATCTCGTCCACAAACAGAATGGTTTTCTTTCCGTACATTCCTAATCGTTCTTTTGCTCCGTGAATCACTTCCTCCATATCTTTTTTACCGGCAGTGGTGGCATTGAGCTGCGTGAATTCGGCACTGGTAGTATTGGCGATTACTTTCGCCAGCGTCGTCTTCCCTGTTCCAGGAGGACCATAAAAAATGATGGAACTGAGTTTATCCGCTTTTATCGCACGATAAAGCAGTTTGTCTCTTCCGATAATGTGTTCCTGACCTACAACCTCCTCCAGCGTCACAGGACGCATTCTGGATGCCAGAGGAGCTTCGCTTTCTTTTTTCTTTTCAGACATGTAATCAAATAAATCCATCTTTGTTCCTCATCTCTCTTATTCCGCAATCATCTCATCCACCGTCACAAGTTCATAGCCCTGTTCCTTCAACTGATCCACGATCTGAAGTGCAGATTCTACCGAAGTCTTATAGCAGTCATGCATCAATATAATATCTCCGTCCTCCACCTGCTTCATAACTTCATTTACAATGACCGGCGTATTTTGGGTATACCAGTCTCTGGAATCAATGGTCCAGAGTACCGGTATCATAGTCACATTGTAGTCCAGCCCTTTTTTCCATTCGCCGAAAGGCGGACGGATATAGGAAGTGTAAATTCCTGTTATTTCGTAAATTGCATTACTGGTAGATACCACTTCCTGTTTTGCCTGCTCATCCGATAACTTTGTAAGCTGTACATGATGAAATGTGTGATTTCCGATCAGATGACCATCTTCCTGCATCTGCTTTATCACCTCTTCCTTTCCCTCAATGCACTGTCCCTGAAGGAAAAACGTTGCACGGACACCGCGTTTCCGCAATCCGTCAAGCAGACTTGTTGTATACTTACTTGGACCATCGTCAAAGGTCAGCGCCACCCGTGGATTTTCTCTGGCCGTTGCCGCCGAAACCTCCCTGGCCTCCTTCGTCTCCTTCGGCCGTGCATTCAACACGATAAGCACAGTCAAAACAAAACACTCTGCCAGAAAAAGCAGATAAAACCGTCGTGACATATTAAAATCCTTTGGTAACTGTTACAGTTACTTCTTTTTTACTAATTTTATTGCGCACGGTTCAGTTTTATCACATAAGTCGAATTCAAACCATCTGAGGTGTTCCCAAAAACAATCTCACCAAAACTTTGAAGAAGCATCTCATTTATTTCTGGAAACTTCTCACGCTCACACTTTCCTATAAAAATATAGCTGACATCGTATAATTCCAACAACCTTGCCACTTCTTCGCTGTCCTGTGAAGTATAAATCGCCTGAATATCTGCCGCCCGCTGATTCAAATCATCCGTATTCCCACGCCACAACCACTCATGTACATACCAGCCCAGCACAGTTGGCAGACCAGTCATTGCAGAAACACGTTCATAATCACTGTAACTGTCTCCATTTGCTTCCAAAACGACCGGTGTTCCCTCCACATTCTCATTCAGCCAGCGAATTGCAGAGACATCTTCCGGAAATACCGCTTCCATATAACGAGTTGCATCCAGACACCGGTATTCAGAAACCTCCCATACGTCACCAAACCAGGAATGAACTGCATTTCCGAAGTAGCCGAATGTGGACAACAACAGCACCAACCCTAAACTGCCGGCAATTTTTGCCATCCACTTCTTCCAGGTCAGAAAACGTACGATCACATAACTCATGACAATTCCAAACATAATATATGCCTGATACGTCAGTTTAAACATCGTATTAGAACGGGCATATCCATTTTCATAAATATCCCTCACATAAATCACTTCCGGGATCAGAACCAGCCCCAACGCACACATGCCTATCATGAATACTGTCATATCCGGAACGTCTATTTCTCCAAAAAGACCGGATACGATTCCTCCGCGCTTCTGCTTTGTTCCCTTAGTATCCTTCCCTGCTCTTTTTCCCAGATATTCCACTGTCAGAAAAATCGTGAACAAAAGCAGCAGAACTGTAGGCAGACCCCAGAGAATCATCCACTGGTAAAACATCGTATGGTTCTGTGCAACTCCGATTCCTGAAACCATGGTTTCAAACTTCAGATTAAAAGGCAGGGCAACAATCGTGCCAATTGCAAACGCTTCCGCCATCTGCAGCACAATTACTGCAAGCATAACCCAAAGCCGTCCATTGGGATAGGAAACATCCCCTTTCAGTTTTTCATTGCCCTCCTTTGTCTGCAGCCGTCCGGGATACCTGCGGTACAGATTCACATATACGATGCAAATGGAAAGAACCGTAAAATAAATTACAAAATCCCAGTAATTTGTGAATTGGAACAAACCGATAAAAAATCCGCCCAGAATCACATAGGGATCTGCAATCCATCTTTTCCAGTTTACCTTCATATCTTCTACAGCATTCTTCCTGATTTTCAGAATCCATGCGGTCATCAGTCCAATCATTACAATCACAAACATCGTATTCACTACATGTGCATGCAGATCTCCGAGTACAAAGGAATAACTGGGGAATTCATGAATACACTTGTCATTTGTCTCAGGATTATAACCAATATAGCGGGTGGAATTGGGAAACCAATATTCTAACCCTTTCTCCCACCCCAACGCTTTGCCGATCACACCATAGACAAGATAATGCAGATTTCCGGAAAATACCACAGCACCAACTGCCAGAATCCCTCCAAAAACAGCAGAGACTTTCTGAACCACCTTCTTCTCTATCGCCTTTACACTCATCACAAGCTGGTACACAATTGAAAATGACATTCCCCCAAGAAGAGCCGCCACTAATGTACGCATCAGATTATAAGTATCCGCCACATCACTGAAGCTTACTTTTGTAAGATACACCGCATAATACTGACCACCATAATAATAATTGGTATCCTTCAAAGCATACCAGATATCCGGTGCAGGCAGTGTCTCGCTACGCATCATCGCTGCCATAAATCCATAGTCCATAAATTTCTCAGTACCATGTGCTTCCGGATGAAATCCTGCCAGATAAGTCCATATGAAAAACACAGCCAAAAAAAGAAATTCTTCTCCTAAAACAAGTTCCAGATTCCATTCCTTCTGCAAAAATTTCTCTTTTCTGCGCACCGTCAGAAAAATGCAGCTTCCCCAACAGATCATTACACAGAGAATCGTTATCACAAGACTGGTTCCTGCAGTAAATTTTAAAATACCAGCACTGCAAAGCGCCCACACTGCAAAACCACTGACAGCGATTCCGATCGCCTTTGAAAACAACCAGCCCTTGTCCTCAAAACATCCGAACACCCTTCCGGTCAGAGGCAGAAATCCCACTCCCAGCACCAGAAGCATAAGCCACCATTTTAAAAACACTCCATTGTCTTCTCCCAACAACGGAATGGTTGCCAATACAATTCCTATAATTCCTGCTAAAAATATCAGTCCTTTTTTCCCTATCTTCATCTCTCCTACGCTCCATCTCTTTTGTCACTTAGGAATTGTTCAGAAATAACTTTTAAATAGTGCGTAGAATTTTTCTTCGAGAGTGCCGCTCGAAAATCAGGCGCATAGTGGGCTATGCAACTGATTTTTGAGTGGTGCTATCGGAGAAAAAGGCAAGCAATATTAAAAGTTATTTCTGAACAAGTCCTTAATACCTCTAAAATCTATTCTATAATAATTTCACCAACTACGCAACTATTCCATGCAAAAAGAGGCTGCCGCAAGACCACAGGAACCTTCATTCCTTTGCAGCAACCTCTCTTTAGGAATTGTTCAAAAATGTTTCACGCCAAACAGCCTTTTTACAAATCAAACCGGATGTTCCGATAGGACAGGATTTCCTCCATACATTTGTCAAATCCAAGTTTTCCGCTGTTCAGGCAAAGATCATAGTGTCTGGCATCACACCAGTCCCATCCAGTGTAATACTTATAGTAATCACCACGGTATTTATCTGTCTTATTAATAAACTTCTCCATCTCGCGGATTGTCATGCTATTTCGTTCCATGGCTCTCGCAAGACAGAATTCGCGGTCTGCATGCACAAAAACACTCATGACATTGGGATAATTCCGAAGAACATAATCGGCACATCGTCCCACGATGACACAGGATTCTGTCTCTGCCAGTTTCTTAATCACTTTCGCCTGATAATTAAACAGATTTCTGGTAGATACGAAATCATCCGAATCCGGGGGAATCAGCTCTCCTTCATATACGCTTTTGGAGATTTTGAATAACGTGGTCTTTTTCAGCTTCTCGTCCGCTTCCGCAAACAATTTTTCATTGATCCCGCTGTCTTCCGATGCAAGCCGCAGAATATCTCTGCTGTAGAACGGAATCCCCAGTTCCTCTGCGACCATCTTACCCACAGTCTTACCGCCGCTTCCATACTGTCTTGCAATGGTAATTACAATGTTGTCCATAGCTGCTACCTCCCTTTCTCTGTCTATTCTCCCAAATATGCTTTCTTGATGGAGTCATCATTCATCAATTCATCCGCATCTCCCGACAGGGCAATCTTCCCCGTCTCCAATACATATGCACGGTCCGCAATGGATAATGCCTTTTTTGCATTCTGTTCAACCAGAAGCACCGTAGTTCCGCCGGCGCTGACTTTCTCAATGATATCAAAAATCTCATTGACAAAAATCGGGGACAGTCCCATAGACGGCTCATCCATAACGATCATCTTCGGTTTGGACATAAGCGCACGGCCCATGGCCAGCATCTGCTGCTCCCCACCGGACAGCGTACCCGCACGCTGATTCTTACGTTCTTCCAGCCTTGGGAAACGTTTATATACATTCTCCAGGCTCTCCGCAATCTCATTTTTATCTTTTCTGGTATAAGCCCCCATTTTCAGGTTCTCATAAACACTTAAATCCGAAAACACCCGCCGTCCTTCCGGCACATGGGCAATTCCCATCTGCACAATCTTGTGTGCCGGAACTTTTGTAATATCAGTTCCCTCAAACACAATCGAACCCTGCTTTGCCTGCAGCAGACCGGTCAGTGTATGAAGCGTCGTCGTCTTGCCCGCTCCATTGGCACCAATCAGCGCAATGACCTCCCCCTGGTTTACCTGGAAGGAAACGCCTTTCAGTGCCTGAATCACGCCATAATATACGTGTAAATCATTTACCTCTAACATTGCCATCTCTCACGTTCCTCCTATTCGCCCAGATATGCGGTAATAACCGCCGGATCATTTAATACATACTCCGTCTTTCCCTGGGTGAGTACCTGACCAAAGTTAAGTACTGTCAGCTCTTCGCAGATTCCTCCAACCAGTTTCATATCATGTTCGATCAAAAGAATCGTCATATCAAAATGTTTCCTTACAAACCGGATGGTATCCATCAGTTCCTGTGTCTCATTAGGATTCATACCGGCAGCCGGTTCATCCAGAAGAAGTAATTTGGGTTCCGTAGCAAGCGCTCTGGCAATCTCCAGCTTCCGCTGCTTTCCATAGGGAAGATTACTTGCCAGAGTGTCTGCTTCCGTATCCAGTCCGAATACCTTCAGAATCTCCATCGCCCGCTCATCCATCTCTTTTTCTTTTTTAAAGTATTTCGGCAGACGCAGGATTCCGGTAATTGTAGAATACGTGTGATGATTGTGCAGTCCTGCTTTCACATTATCGAGAACAGATAATTCTTTAAAGAGACGGATATTCTGGAAAGTTCTGGCAATTCCTGCCTTATTGATTTCTATCGTCGAATGACCTGTAATATCCTTTCCATCCAGCCGGATAATTCCCTCATTCGGTTTATAAACACCGGTCAGAAGATTAAATACTGTAGTTTTTCCGGCGCCATTGGGTCCAATCAGACCGTAGAGCTGCCCTTTCTCAATGTTCAGATGAAAACCATCTACTGCACGAAGGCCGCCGAATGAAATAGACAAATTACTCACTTCCAACATTGCCATAATTAAGCCGCCTCCTTCTTGTCTGTTTTCTTTTTGTCTCTTCTCAATTTTGATACAATCTGCTCCCTCCAACCGATTGCTGACGGCGCCCAGTTAAAGAGCATCATAAGAATCAGAACGATCGCATAAATCAGCATACGGTAATCGGACAGTCCCCGAAGCAGCTCCGGCAAGGCAGTCAGAATAACTGCTGCAATCACAGATCCGCGGATGCTTCCGATTCCACCGAGCACCACAAATACCAGAATCAAAATAGACGTATTGTAATCGAATTTCTTAACCGTCAGCGTGGACAGATTATGTGCATAAAGCACACCGGCAACACCTGCAAGTGCGGCTGATATGGAAAATGCCATCAATTTATATTTTGTAATATTGATACCGATCGATTCTGCAGCAATCCGGTTATCCCGGATCGACATAATTGCACGTCCGCTTCTGGAATGAATCAGGTTTAATACAATGAACAAAGTAAGCAGAATCAATATAACGCCGATGGTAAATGTAGAATTCTTCGGTGTTCCGGTAATTCCCAACGCGCCTTTGATGATCACCGTTCCATCTGCTTCCATATTCAAACTGGCCGCATCTGTAACGGAAACATGAAGACCTTTGCTGTCCATTCCGACATACAATACATTCATCAAATTCTTGATAATCTCTCCGAACGCCAGTGTTACGATTGCCAGATAGTCCCCACGCAGGCGCAGTACCGGTATTCCAATTAAAATGCCGAAAATCCCTGCTACAACAGCACCGACCAGAATCGCAAGAACGAACCGGAGCATCTCCGGCATTCCATCCCCTATGCAGTTCGAGAAAAATGCACTTGCATAGGCGCCGACACACATAAAGCCTGCATGCCCAAGACTCAGCTCACCGGAAATACCAACTACCAGATTTAAGGATACCGCCGCAATGACGTAGACGCAAAGCGGTACAAGCAATCCCTGCAAAAGACTTGAAACACTGCCTGCCGCCAGCATAATCTGTACAATCACATAAGTAATAATTACAATTGCATATGTAATCAGATTCTTCTTTGTCGTTTTATTCATGCTACTTAATATATTCTTCTTCATACCGCCCACCTTACACTTTCTCCTGGATGTTCTTGCCGAACAGACCGGTTGGTTTTACGAGCAGCACAACAATCAAAACAGCAAATACGATTGCATCTGCCACCTGCGAAGAAATATAAGCTTTACCCAGGATTTCAATAATACCAAGCAGAATTCCTCCGACCATCGCTCCCGGAATCGAACCGATACCGCCGAACACTGCAGCAACAAATGCCTTGATTCCCGGCATCGCTCCTGTATACGGCGTCAGCGTCGGATACGCGGAACATAGCAAAACACCTGCAATCGCTGCCAGTCCGGAACCAATAGCGAATGTCAGAGAAATTGTAGCATTTACATTGACACCCATAAGCTGTGCGGCACCGCGGTCTTCCGAAACCGCCTGCATAGCTCTGCCCGGTTTTGTCTTATTGACAAACAAGGTCAGACCACACATGATAACCACACATGCGATAATCGTCACGATCGTTGTTCCGGTAATCGTCAATTGACCGCCTGCCAGCGACAATGCCGGAAGCGTGATAATATTGATAAATGATTTCGTATCTGCTCCAAAAATCAGAAGAGCCACATTCTGCAGCAGGTAGCTGACTCCGATTGCAGTAATCAATACGGCCAACGGTGATGCTGCATTACGCAATGGTTTGTAAGCAACCTTTTCGATCGTAATACCAAGTAAGGTACATGCTACCATAGAAATAAGGACTGCCAAAAGCGGGTTTACCCCGGCTTGGGTCATCAGCGTAAGCACCACATATGCACCAATCATGATAACGTCTCCATGTGCAAAGTTCAACATCTTTGCAATTCCATACACCATCGTGTATCCCAGAGCGATAATTGCATACACACTGCCCAGGCTTATACCATTAACTAAATAAGATATAAAACTCATAGTGCACCTCTTTAAATATTTTTTTCATTCGCTTATTATAACACAGAATTTAGCGTAATAGCAAGAAATATAAGAAGTATTGAGGAATTTCCCTGCAATTTGTGCACCATGTACAAAAGGACAGCCCCTGATTCTCCAGGAGGCTGTCCCTTGAACATTCTTTTCTGTGTCAAACTACAGTTTTTTACATTGCTTTGTACTCACCATTTGTAATGACAACAGCTTTCGGCTCTTTGTTCGGTTCTCCGTCTTCTGCCCATGTGATCGTTCCCGTCACACCGGATACTGTAATTTTGGTCATGGAACCTTTCAGCGCATCACAGATATCAGATGCAGACATATCTGATGTGATACCTGCATCCTCTGCAGCAGCTTTGATTGCGTAAACAGCATCATATGCATCTGCCGCAAACTGGATTGGTGTCTCACCATCATATTTATCAGCATAAGCTGCTACAAACTTCTTTGTTGCCTCATCCTCTGCGTCTGCCGCAAACGGTGTCAGAAGCATAACATCCTCTGCCAGAGAAGTGTCAAAATTCTCAACACCAAGAATTCCGTCCAGACCGTCACATCCGAAAAACTTCGGAGCAAATCCAATATCGCTGGCCTGTTTCAGGATCAGGGAAGCCTCCTGATAATAGATCGGCAGAAATACCAGTTCTGCGCCGCTGTCCTTTGATTTCTGAAGCTGTACCTTGAAGTCCGTCTTGCTGTCAGAAGTAAAGGCTTCCGCAGAAACAATTTCCAGACCCTGATTTTTTGCTTCTGCATTGAAGCTTTCATAAATTCCTGAAGAATACGGATCCGAACTGTCATAGATAACTGCAATCTTTGTTGCCACTTTGTTCTGACCAATATACTCTGCAGATTTTGTACCCTGTGCCGGATCAGAGAAACACAGACGATAAGCATTGGAACCTGCGATACAGTCAACTGCTGTTCCGGAAGGTGTAATCAGATAAAGGTTATCATTCGCTGCCTCTGCTTCTACTGCAATACAAGGAGCACTTGTAACCGTACCTACCAGCATCTGCATTCCCCAGTCTTTTAACGTATTATACGCATTTACAGATTTCTCTGCATCATGCTCGTCATCTTCCATCTTGAATTCAACCTTAACTCCGTTAATACCGCCTGCAGCATTAATCTCCTCTACTGCCAGCTGCGCACCCTTTTGAACCGCCTGACCATACGCTCCTGCGCCTCCGGTCAACGGTCCGATACCGCCGATTTTAAATACGGTTCCGCTTTCTGCCGTGCTGTCTGCTGAACTTCCGGATTTTGATGAGTTGTCATTGCTTCCGCATCCTGCAAAGCAGGTTACAGCAAGGGCTGCTGTAAGAACAAGACTTGCAAACTTTTTCATCTTTTTCATTTTCTTTCCTCCTACTTTTACCTCAATATTGCTATATTGCTTAATATTACCCTTAAACTCCTTGTTTGTCAATGGAGAATCGCAATCATTCCTACTCAAGCCTCACACTGCTGCCAGGTTCCTGGCGGGTCTTATTCTTTGTTACGATAATCTTCCTGTCAATTCTCTCCTTCAACTCTGATACATGAGAAATGATTCCAACCATACGTTTTCCCTCAGTCAGGCTTCCCAGAGCTTTCACCGCCTGATTTAAAGCCTCCTCGTCCAGGGCACCAAAGCCTTCATCCACAAACATGGAATCCAGACGGATACCGCCTGCATACGACTGGATTTCATCCGAAAGACCAAGTGCCAGAGACAGGGATGCCTGAAAGGATTCACCACCTGATAACGTTTTGACACTTCGCTCTGTCCCGTTATAGTGATCGATTACGTTGAGTTCCAGACCTGCTTTTTCTTTCTTGTTATCTCCGTCCTCCTGACGCTTCAATTCATATTGACCGCTGCTCATAGTCATCAGCCGCAAATTTGCCCGCCGGACAATCCGATCCAGATATGCCATCTGGATATACGTCTCCAGTTCAATTTTCCGCTTCCCCCCCAGAGCTCCATTGGCTGTGTCCGACAACGCTTTTACCCAGATATATTCTTTCTCCACCTCTATCATGGTCTTTTGTCTTCCGCAGACGTTCTCATAGATTTCCTGATTTTTCCGGTATGCCGCATATCGGTCTGTTCGTTTCTGCGTCATCTCTTCTTTTTCCACGGACCATTTCCGCTTCCTGTCTGCAACTGCCTCCTCTGAAAATTCTTCCGCATCCTGAAGCTGATTTTTCAGCGTCTGGATTGCCGACTGCAGGCTCGTTTCCTTCGTCCTGCACAATTGATAAGTCTGCTCTGTTCTTCTGTACTCCTGTTCCAGTCTCACTTTTTCCTTTTGACAAAAAGCGATGATTCCTTCTGTCTCTTCTTTGCTGCTGTCTCCTAACCTTCTGCTCACCTGTCCAATCTGCTCTTCCAGTTTTTTATTTTCTGTTTTCAGACGGGCTAACAAAAGATCAGACTGCCGTATTTCCTCCTCCAATGCTTTCATCCGGAGTTCCTTTGCGGGAATCTGCTGTTCTAACTGCTCTTTTTGCTTCAGCCTTTCCTGATTCTTTCGAATTGCAGGCCAAAGTCCTTCCAACGCCTCTGTTACTTCCGCCTCTGCCTGACCAAGCGCCAGATATCTGGCCTCCTCCGTCATCTGAGCAGCATCCTGATAACGTGTTCCCCAGGGCATGTCCTTCTGTCTGAGCCAGCGTATCATCTGATTTCCATCTTCCCTCTGTCTGTCCTTCAAAATTTCCAATTCACTGGACAGATTTTGTATCCTCTGCCGGCAGTTCAGAAAAACAGACTCCAGCTGCTCCTTCTCCTGTCTGCATTGATCCCTCCTCCGGATTTCCTGCTCTGCTTTCTTCTGCTGCTCTGCTCCCTTGAAAAGTTGTTGTTCCAACCAGAATATCGCATCTCTGACATCTGAAGTCCGTATGATATCTTCTCCATTTTGGGTGCTTTCACTTTCTGATATCTCCTGTTTTCCTGCTGATTCCAGAATCGTCCCTGTCTCTTTATACATTTGGGTTTCCAACAGCTTCCTTCGCTCGTTCAGGGAATCTACGACCTTCTGAAATTCCCTTTTTTTCTCTTCCAGATCTTCCAGAAGTTTTTGCCGCTTCTTTTTTTCCAGATTCCCTGCCTCCTGTTCCTTTCTCCTGCTTCCTGCTTTTTCCAACTGTATTCTCATCTTCTGTCTGTAAGCTGCAAGAGATTCCCTGATTTCTTCTAATAACAGGGATTCTTTTATTAAATTCTCTTCTCTCCTCCACATGGAAATCTTCTGCCGCAGATCATCCGACGAAACCTCCAATTCTGCGACAACTTTTTTTAACTGTCTCTCTTTTTCTTCCACCAGCCCCTGCGCCGCAGCCAGTTCCTGCCCCTTTTTCTGAAGTTGTTCCCGTATATCCTGCAAAAGATTCTCTTCCCGCTGCAAAATCAGATGCAATTCCTGCTCCTGAACCTTCTCACGTTCTGCCGCCTCAATTGCATGGAGCATCTTTTGTTCTTCCATAAGCAGGACTTCCAATTCTGCTTCTGCCCTCTTTTGGATTTCATAGCTTTCGGCTGTTCCGAACAATTCTTCTCCTTCTTTTCTGATTTCTTCTTCTGTCTTCTGCATCTGCTCGCTTTGGTATTGTACCTTCGCACTTAACTGTTCCGCCTCTGCTTCTGTGACAGACAACACCTCTTTTTTGGCATCCAATTCTTCTTTTTCCGGCACTTTTTCCGGCAGTACCGCCAAAAACGGATGATGCACAGAACCACAGACAGGACACATCATTCCCTCTTTTAAATGCTTCGCCAGCATTCCCGCCTGTGCATCCAGAAATACCTGCTCCAATTGATGATACTCCACCCGCAAACACGTTTTTTTCTCAGAAATCTCTGCATATCTGCGCTGTCTTTCCTTTCGTTCGGACTCCTGAACAAGCAATTGCTGTTCCAGCTTTTCCAACATCTGGATACGACTTTTTCTCGCCGACAATCCTGCCTTTTCCTGCTCCAGACGAGAAATCTTAAGTTCTGCGTCTTTTATCTGTTCCCAGGTCTGCTGATGGATTTGATACTGCGCCCGCTGCTGTTCTTCCCTCTTGCGCAAAACCTCATGCTCCTGTTTTAACTGCTGGGCAACCTTTTGGGACTCTACAAGTTTTTCTGATAACGCTGTAAATTCCCGCATTCTGTGTTCCAGTTTCTCTGCCTGATGCCGGCATATCAGCTCTTCCTCCCCGGCATTTTGTAATTGCTCCAGCCTGCATCTCAATTCTTCCTGCTGATGCTTCAGAACAGATTCCTGCTCTAAAACTTCAGCCATTCTCCCGGCATGCTCTTCCTGTTCTTTTTTCACAGTCTCCCAATCTTTCCAGTGTTGTTCCAGACTGTTTTTCTGCCTCTCCAGATTTTCCTGTCTGTTTTTCAAAGAAACCAGTAAAGCATCCTGATTCTGCAAGGATTCTATCTGTATCTGAAGCTCTCCGATTGATACGGACAGTGTTTCTTCCTTCTTCTGTTCTTGTTCCAAAGGATTCCGAATCTTCTCCTGCCTGCATTTCAAGTCTGTCCGGCTTTGCCGCAACGTATGCAATTCATTTCTGATGCGTTCCAACCGTTCCTTTTGATAAGCCAGTCTTTCCTTTTCCTCCCCCGCAGTTTTCAACATATCCAGATATTTTTTTTCTTCCCAAACCTGTTGTTCTAATTTCTGCTTCTGTGTTTCTTTTTCCCTTCTCACACAAACATCGGCCTGGATACATACTTCATTTTCTTTTCGCTTTTTCTGATCCTCCTCCAATTTTTGAAATGTTCTCAGATTCTCCAGCCCGATCTGTATCTGCTCAGATAGCTTCTCACTTTCCAAAGACGCTGCTTTCACTTTCTCCCATGCATTCCTGGCCTGTTCCAATTCCGGCAAAAGTTCATTCAATACCTGCTGATTCCTATCTAATTCTACCCGGAGCTGCTGATTCCGTCTGATTTTTCCTAAATGTTGATCCTCCGCCTGAATCTTTTGCTCCAACTCTTCAATCTGCCTGTTCATTGCCTGCAAAGAACTCTGATCCTGCGCAAGAAGAACTTCCAACAATTCCAGTCCCCTTGCGACCTTGCCCTCAAGCTTTGTCTTTTTCAATTCTTCCAGCTCCACCGCCAACCCCGGATTCTCTTCACAGACCACTCCGCTTAAGTATTGATTGATACTTCTTCGAATCTCATCGTAATCTTTCCACCGCTTTCTGACAGCATCCTTCAGTCTGTTCTGCAGTTCCTGATACAACCCTGTATGAAAAATCTGCCGGAAGATCTCACTGCGCTGTGCCGTACCTGCAAAAAGAAGCTTTTGAAAGTCACCCTGAGCAATCATCGCAATCTGGGTAAACTGCTGATAATCCAATCCGATCAATTCCATGACCGCCCTTGTCACCTCTCTGGATCTGGTGACTGGCTGCCGCCCGTCCGGATAGATCAGCCGGGCATCTCCTTTTTGCGTGGTAAATCCGGTTCCTCTTCCTTTGGGCCGCAGATATTCCGGATTACGGTTCACCGTATAAGCTTTTCCCTGATAGAGAAACGTCAATTCCACAAAGGTAGGTGTTTCCGCCTTCGCATACTTGCTCCGAAACATACCGGGCTGACGCACTTCACCGCTGGCCTCTCCATATAAAGCAAAGGTAATGGCATCAAAAATTGTCGTCTTGCCTGCTCCAGTGTCCCCGGTAATCAGGTAAAGTCCCTGACTTCCCAGTTTTTCAAAATCAACCTCTATCCTCCCCGCGTAAGGTCCGAAAGCGCTGATGACCAGTTTCCTTGGTTTCATATCTTCACATGCCCTCCCTTACTGCTCTATTCTTTTCTCCTGAATTTCCTGAATCAGCCTTTCAACGAACCTTCGCTGCTGTTCACTCACAGGCTGGTTATTTTGTATCTCAAAAAACTCTTCGAACAATTCCAGTTCTGATTTTTTCTCCACAGACTTTGCGCTTTTCACCGTCTTATTCTCTCTTGTCCGCTGATTATCATATTCCAGGCGCATCATGTTCGGATATATGACACGCAGTTTCTGCATCCCATCCGGAATATCCTGCTCATCGGTCAGTGTGACCTGCAAATAATCCTCCGTATTCGTTCCTTCATAAAAAGATCTTGCCGTAACTTCCAGATACGTTCCGCGTATTTTTCGCATATCACGCAGCGGTACAAGAGGAACCTTACGGATGGCAATCTGTCCCTTTTCCTTCAGTTCCACAATCGTAACCGATTTTTCCTGTTCTGACTCGGAAAAGGAATATTTCAGCGGTGTTCCGCAGTAACGGATTGTCTCCCGCCCCACATGCTGCGGACTGTGCAGATGCCCCAGCGCCACGTAATCAAAGTCCTCAAAAACAGACGCATCCACCTGATCCAGACCGCCCACAATGATTTCTTCCGATTCACATCGACTGGCACCTGTTACAAATTGATGAGCCACCAAAAGATTTCTTTTTTCCGGATCTACTTCAAGCTTACGCACTGCCAGCCTTACCGCATCCTGATAACTGCTGATCTCAGCCTCCTCAAACACATGACGTACTGCAGCGGGCTTTAAGAACGGCAGAAGATAAATACAGACTTCTCCATAAGAATCCGTCAGGCTGATCTTTTCCACCGTTCCATCATACACCCGGGACAGATACACGCCGCGGCTGCTCATAAGGTGAGCGCCAAAAGAAATCCGCTCCGCCGAATCATGATTTCCGCTGATCGCAAAGACCGGAATCTTCCGGTCCGCCAATCTGGTTAAAAATCCGTCAAACACCTGCACCGCTTCCACTGGAGGAACCGGCTTATCATAAATATCCCCGGCAAGGATGACACCATCCACCTGCTCTTGTTCCAGAATTGTCAAAATCTGTGCAAGAATGTATTTTTGATCTTCAATCATCGAAAACTCATTGACCCGTTTCCCAATATGAAGATCTGATAAATGCATCAGTTTCATAATATTCCTTTCCGAACCTCTTCATTAAGCAGAAAACAGCGCAAAATCTTTGCGCTGTTTTCCCCAATACAATTTCTATCTTCTGCAGGCCATGATCCCGCTGCAGAAATCATACCATCTGCAGACCGAACAAATCTGATCAAACCTGCCGCTATCCAGAATCTTCTCTTTCACCATCTGTTCAAACTCCTGCCAAATGACCGTACTTCCATCTTCCAGTCCGCAAATCGTCAGCACCGCCTGATCCAACTTCTGTACCTTTTCCAATGTCACACACTGACCCTGACAATGAGGACACCTGGAGCACAGAACATCTTCGCCTGCCTTCAGCCAAATTTCCTGCTGCGGCTCCGCTTTCAATGCCTCAGCCGTCTGATTCATATTGACAGTAAATACTTCATCATATCCCCGGCCCACAAAATTGGCGATACACATGCCATGATGCGGCCGAAGACGCAGCACTTAAATGCCTCCCAGCGTCTGGATGTGCTTATTTTCTTTCCAGAGATACTCCGGATAGAGTCCTTCCGCCTTCATTCTCCGGATTGCTTCCACAACCACCGGCTTATCCTCCTTGTAAGTCACTCCATACCAACGATCCTGGGAAGTCATCACCTGAACATCTGCTTTCCCCTCTTCCAGAAGCTGATTGACCACAGAAGGAAGAAAATATTCGGCTTTCAGAGGATTGGACTCCACTTCTTTCTCCAGAAATCTGGTAAACCGATTCTGCAATTCATCCAGAAAACTGTCCGTGAACCCCCAAAGATTCATGGAAACGGTATCTTCCACAGAAATCTCCTGCCATGTCTGTCCATCGTTCTCGGTAAAAGCAGCCCCTTCTCCCCGCTTTTCTATATGTGTATGCTCACAGATATCTTTCAGATATCCCTGCTCATCAATCTGGCAGACACCTCTTGACACATGACCATTCTCTGTCAATGTGTTGCCCAGACGATATCCAACCATTGCATAATGGTACTTCTCATCATCCTGATGCGCTGTCAGATAATCATAAATCAGCTGAAATGCATGACGACCATAATAATCATCCGCATTAATCACCGCAAAGGGAGCTTCGTTCAGCACATAAATACAGCTTAAGACCGCATGACCGGTTCCCCATGGCTTCACTCTGCCCTCCGGAACCTTATAACCTTCCGGCAGATCTGTCACTTCCTGAAAAACGTAATGTACTTTGATAAATTTACTCAGACGATCCCCGATCGCTTCCCGGAAATCCGCCTCATTTTCCCGCTTAATGATAAAAACCACTTCCCGGAATCCTGCCGCCACCGCATCATAGATGGAAAAATCCATGATGATATGACCCTGCTCATCCACCGGGTCAATCTGCTTCAATCCACCGTAACGGCTTCCCATACCTGCCGCCATAATTACTAAAATCGGTCTTTTCATGCCTAATTATCCTCCTCAGTCATGGTATAGACCTGACGTTTTCTCGCCATCTCATCACTTGCCAGATACTCATCATATGTTGTAATTTTATCAATCAAAGCTCCGCCCGGAACAATTTCCATAATACGGTTTGCCGTTGTCTCCACAAACTGATGATCATGGGATGCAAATAAAATTACACCCGGGAATTTAATCAATCCGTTGTTCAGTGCAGTGATCGACTCCATATCCAAATGGTTGGTCGGCTCATCCAGAATCAATACATTGGCACCGGAAATCATCATCTTCGACAACATACAACGCACCTTCTCACCACCGGACAATACCCGGACACGTTTGACACCATCCTCACCGGCAAACAGCATACGGCCCAGAAAACCACGGACATAAGTCACATCCTTAATCTCGGAATATTGTGTCAGCCAGTCTGCGATGGTCAGATCACTGTCAAATTCCTTCGTATTATCTTTCGGGAAATAGGTCTGGCTTGTGGTAATTCCCCATTTATAGGTTCCCTCATCCGGTTCCATCTCGCCCATCAGAATCTTAAACAATGTCGTCTTTGCCAACTCATTGGAACCGACAAACGCCACTTTATCTTCTCTTCCCAGTGTAAATGTCAGATGATCCAGAACCACCTCCCCGTCAATCACCTTGGTCAGATTTTCAACCTGAAGCACTTCATTTCCAATCTCACGGTTGGGACGGAAATCGATATAAGGATATTTCCGGCTGGACGGTTTGATGTCATCCAACTGAATCTTCTCCAACGCACGTTTACGGGAAGTTGCCTGCTTGCTCTTGGAGGCATTGGCACTGAAACGGCTGATAAATTCCTGTAATTCCTTAATCTTCTCTTCCTTCTTCCGGTTTGCCTCTTTCATCTGCTTAATCAGAAGCTGACTGGACTCGAACCAGAAATCATAATTTCCGGCATAAAGCTGAATCTTGCCGTAATCAATATCTGCTGTGTGGGTACAGACCTTATTCAGGAAATAACGGTCATGGGATACCACAATCACAGTATTCTCAAAATTAATCAAAAACTCTTCCAGCCATGCGATCGCATCCAGATCCAAATGGTTGGTTGGCTCGTCGAGAAGCAGAATATCCGGATTACCGAATAAAGCTTTCGCCAAAAGCACCTTCACCTTCTGGGAACCAGTCAGGTCTGCCATCTGTGAATAATGAAACTCTGTCCCGATTCCAAGACCATTTAATAACTGCTCTGCATCTGACTCTGCTTCCCAGCCGTTCATCTCCGCAAACTCACCTTCCAGCTCACTGGCCTTGATTCCATCTTCATCACTGAAATCTTCCTTCGCATAGATGGCTTCTTTTTCTTTCATAATCTCATACAATCTGGCATTACCCATGATAACCGTATCCAGAACCGGATAGGCATCATACTTAAAATGGTCCTGCTCCAGAAAAGAGAGACGCTGTCCCGCAGTGATCGTCACCTCTCCATTTGTCGGTTCCAACTGTCCGGACAGAATTTTCAGAAACGTAGACTTTCCTGCACCGTTAGCACCGATCAGACCGTAACAGTTTCCTTCTGTAAATTTGATATTGACATCTTCAAACAATGCCTTTTTTCCTACTCGTAACGTAACATTATTTGCTGCTATCATACTATAAACCTCTGACTTTATTATTTTTCAAGATTGGTACGTGTCATAAAGTCTCTCATCCACTGCCATGCAAGCATGGCGTGAATTCGGACTTTTGACACTTAAACCAAGATTAATCCGTATCTAACAACACATTCTACCATAGACACTATTCATGATGCAAGCATTTCATGATGCCAGGAGCAAAAAGTATTTTGCTCACATCACACCTGCGGATTGCGGCAGATATTCTTACCGCTTCATCTGAACCGTAATCAGATAATTCCCCTGATTATCCGGCGAAATCCCTATCTTCTCATATTCAGCAGGAATTTTCACCTTACTCCCCCGCTGCCGGCTGATCAGATACCCTTCGTAAGCGTAAAAATCCCCCACTTCCAGATTTTCATAATATTCCTCCAACGTCCAATTATTCCGATACATAATCTTTGCATGAGGAATCCCCACATACCGAATATGCCACGGCTCAAACCCAATCCCCGTGACGTCCTCCTTCCCTTCCGGATACCGAATGATAAACCCATAACGACCGCATTCCCGGTTCACATACTGCCCTGCCTCTGTCTTAAGCAAAGATTTCCCCCCATAATTCTTTACATACACATCCAACGCCAGCCCCGCCTGATGCTCACTGCTTCCAACCACAGCAGCCACCTCATGGTCTGCTTCATACTCCGCTGCCTGTTCCTCACTGGTACGGTATGCACTCTTTACAAACAGTTTTTCTCCAAACTTCTCTTCTATATCATATGCAAGCTTCCCATAAGCCTCCATTACACACGCATTCATCCGGACGCCACTTTCTTCATACTCCCCTATCTCTGCCTGAAATTCCTCACCAATCGAATACTCCTGATTAATCAATAAAGCCGCCTGACTCATCCATACCCGCTCCCCATCTTCCATCTCATCTACCGGCAAAGAAACCAGCCCCAATTCCCCCTCATCAACTTCTTCCAACTCTGCCTGCATCACCAGATGCCTGACCCGCTCCTCCCCCCGAAATCTCCAATCCGGACGAACCACAGAAATCCCTGCAACAAATCCCATCCCCGCCAGAATCAAAAATACCGCAACCAATAACACTCTTTTCCATCCAAACCTTCTCCTGGATACTCCTTCACCACGATTACTTCCCATTTTTCGCACCCTCCTGAAAATACTAAGACGCCTTACACTCATTATATCCAATTCACCGCGCACCTTTCTTTCACTGTGAATTTCTCTTCACACTTCTACAGCAGCACCCTGTCAGATGAAATATACCATAAGATTCTTAATATTTGATTAAAAAATCTCAAAACACTCTCTTAAATTCTCCCCTCATCACCTGCCCCACAAAACAAAAAAATACCGCAAGATATGCGTTTTTCTCTCAACACACATACCCTGCGGCAATATTATTAACCCTTCTATCAACAACAATCAATGCATTTACATTTTTTAACACTCGTTTTATGAAAGTCCATTCTCTAAATTCAATCCGCCTATCCGTCAAACACATACCCGCAAAGCATTTCCGAAATACATCTGCCGAACTGCCAACGCACAGGAACAAAAGCGGAGCGGGGGAAGTCCGGAACGATTTGCGCTGACTTCGGAGTGCGCCCGAAGATCCACTTGCCATGAACACTTAACGAAGAGCCCATTGGCGATGAGTTTAGTGTGAATAGCAAGTTAGCTGAGGGGAAACGCAGAAGCAAGCAAATCCTCCGGACTTCCCCCGCCCCGTTTTTGTTCCGTCCGTAATCCATCAATCCCCGATAGAAAAGAACCGATCCACCCTTCTGGAGCTTTCTGCCAGTTCATTGTACTGAACCGCCTCATACTGTAATTCCAGAGTTTCATATTCTTCGTCGATCTCATCCCAACTGGTATATGTACCCTGCTCATCCATATATCCCAGATGATTCAATGCCGGCATCTTTTTCCTCAGATCCTGCAGGTAATAATTATATGGCGTCATCTGCAACCCTGTCTGTTCCAACAACAGTGTGGACAGATAGTTAGTACTGGTCAAGATCCCCTCTTCCTCCGGAATATCGTAATTTGCCCAGATAAAGAACGGCGTTGCAAAATACTGCTGCTGTTCCTCCAAAGTACTGTCCTCATACTTTTTCCCTGTAATCCATTCGGTGAAACTATCCGGCAAGTCCGGATAATGATCGCCGAACATAATGATTATCGTCGGTTCCTCGTAATCTTCGAAATATTCAATCAGATACTTCAGCGCATCATCTGACTCTTTCTGAAGCGAAAGATATTGGTTCACCGCCGAATCGGTATATCCCACAGTTTCCACACTCCCTTTATAAGAAGTATTTGTATAACCTCCATGGCTCTGCATTGTAACGTTGAAAAGAAAATACGGATCTTCTTTATGTTCTTTCTTATTTATGATCTCTATAATTTTCTCATAATTCGCCTGGTCGCTGATATGCTGCCGTATTCGTTTTGCTGACAGATCAAAATCATCAATCGTATAAAACTTTTCAAACTGCAGCAGCCGATAAGCACTTGTCCGCTTCCAATTACTGCCTTTATTCGGATGCATTGCCTCCACGGTATAACCCTGATCCTTCAAAGTCGTAACTAAAGAATACTGGTCATGGGTAAAATAGCTTACATAAGGAACCATACCAGGAAAACGCTTTACCGAATTTCCGGTCAGAAATTCGTATTCTGTCTTTGCTGTTCCGCCTCCCTGGATGCAGACCAATGTATGCCCCTTGATGGTGTTTTCCTTCAGGGAGTCATAGAATGGCATGTAAGGCTGATTGACGTCAAAATCCCCCAGCATCCGGTAATCTGCCCAGGATTCGTTCATAATTGCAATAATATTGACAGGCTTTACTTTCTCTTCCCGGTCCGCTTCTTCTGTCTCCACAGAATCCGCAAGTACCTCCACCTCTCTCACCGAATATCCTTCCGGCGGCGTCAGCCGCATATACTTGGCTACGCACAGGAATCCAACCGTTGTCCCGTATTCCTGATACGTCTTATAAGGCCGATAGAGGTCTGTCAAAATCCCAAGACCTCCGTTCCATCCTACGTTCAGATAACAGAAATACAGCACCGCCATACAACCGACTGTGATGGTACGCAGCAATACCTTCCATTTTAATTTTTTTACCAGACGATACTCTTGTGCTCCCCAGTACAGGGAAATCACACATACCGACAGCACAGCAAATATCACAATTTCCCGTGTAATCTTAAAATCGTATCCTCCTGCCACCTCCATCGCAGTCCCGACACTGAAAATATCGATAAACTGAAATGGTTCTCCCCGAAACAGATAAACAAAATAAAATACAAAACTGATGATCAGAAAGAATATATTTCCTGTAATCATCGCCCTGCGCCAGGAATTCAGCAATAAAACTGCCAGCAGCAGAAACCCAAAAATAAAGGTTACATTCAGCGCCATATAGCAGATTTCCATCTCCGCCAGCAGTGGATTGTTGATACACTCAATCTGCAGAAACAGATAAACCGCATTCGCAAATGTGAGAAGAAAATGCCATATTGTAATCGTATGGATTTTCCGCTTTCCTACCGCTCTCCTTTGGAATCTTTGCATCCAGATCACAGCCGCGAAAACAACTACTGTCAGGACTCCCAATACCTGCAATACTCTGCTTCTATACAGCGTCTGATGATTGCCGGCCACCAACGGTATCTGACTCAGAAAAAAGACCAAAATCAAACTCCACCAAAGAATTCCAACTGCAAATTTTCCTCTTTGCTTCCCATCTGTCAGCTGTTCCATCCATTTTTCCATGTACTTACCTTCTTATCTCTTCCATATAAATGATCAAAATGATGATACCAGGGTCAAAAGGTTATGCGTTTCATGCTTGCATGAAAAAGCATGACTTTGGGACCCGTAAAACATGAGAAAGTAGCCCGAACAGGGCGGATTTCGAATGTTTTTAGAATTGCGGGAGCGTGAAATGCGGAGCAATCCGTGTATCATAGGGGTCAAAACGTAATTCCCAGCAATTCAATCACAATTCCCCAGAACACACCTACGCCATAAAGCATTCCTATGATACTCAGATTCTCCCTGACATTCTTATTCGTCCGGCACAGAACTAAAATTCCTACTCCTGCACCAACCAGAAGACCTGCCATCATCTGGCCGCTGCCAAGCAGTCCAGCCAGATACATCTGGGTAATCACCACAGAAGATGCGCAGTTTGGAATCAGCCCTACCAAAGCCGCAAAAAATACGCCAATGATCGGCTGATTGCTGACAAGAGCACCAATCTGCTCCTGCCCTACGATTTCCACTGCCAATCCAATCACAAAGGAAATCAGAAAAATAAATCCTGTAATCTGCGCTGTATGCCAGAATGCAGATTTCAAAATACTCCCTTCCTCACAGTGACAGTGTTCATGCTCACAAAGGTCGTGAATCTCTTTCTCATGATGTTCTTTGTGATGATGGGTCCGAACCTCTTTTTCTCTGCTTTTCTTTGTTCCGAAACGCCAGAGGATATCAACTACAAATCCGGAACAAGCGCCCAGCAAAACCTTCATTCCCAAAATCCGGAAAACAGTTCCTGCCGCCACCGATTCCGAGATAAAGATGGGCAACATCTCATCTGACGTGGACCAAAAAATAGCAAGAAGTGTTCCCACCGAAATCACTCCGCCAGCAAAAAGACTGGATGCCGCTGCAGAGAAACCACACTGCGGAAAAGCACCCGCAACGCCTCCGATCAAAGGTCCGAACTTTCCCGATTTCTCCATTACCCTTCTGGATTTCTCACTGGTCTTATGCTCCAGATATTCCATAACCAGATAGGTCAAAAATAAAAATGGTATTAACTTGAAACTATCAATCACCGTATCTGTAAATACGTCTAATAACATGCCAACTCTCCTGTTCTATAACGCTTTGGCTCTTATCTTAACACAAAAGAATCCATAACTCAACTATTACAGGAGTGTAACTTGAAATCTTTCATTGCTCTTTCATTCCCAAAAGTTTCAATAGTAAACTGACATGTCTGCTGACGCAGACATCACCATCCATGAAAGTCGATTGCTCCGCACTTTGTGCTCCCGCAATCGCCGCCGGTATTCGTAATCCGGGCTATTGCCCTCCTTACTCATACCGGCTTGTCCGTCCAATGTCCATGACTCGCTGCATGCAAGCATGCGCTCCTCATGGCCGCTGTCCGGAACTTTCATAGTAAAAATGATATTATTTTCCTTTTCTGTTACGTTCAATATATCGAACATATTCAATTAAAAAAATATCACTTATGCTAATCACAAACTTACTGATGATGAGGTACATAAGCAATGATTGATTACAGTCCTTTTTGGGACACCTTAAGAAATTCCAATGAATCCTGGTATACCTTAACAAAGAAGCACCACGTCTCCTCCAGCACACTGTATCGCATGAAAAAGAATCAGGATATTACAACCAAAACTCTGAATGACTTTTGCCGTATTTTTAATTGCCGTATAGAAGACATCGTAGTCTATATTCCTTCTGAAAAAGATCAGATTTTATAATTCCTCTTTTTCCATTCGACGCAGAAAGGCCTTAAAATAATCCTCAAGCGTTCCGTTCAATCTCATATAAACAGATAAATCCATCAGCTTGATTTCCCAGAGCAATTCTATCTTTGCGTCCAGACGATGATACCAGGTTATCACGTTCCATGTAGTTGTACTCTCTTTGAATGTCTCTGCGGCTCTCGCCAATGGCAGATACCATTCCTTATCACGTAATTTCTCCAATGCTGCAAAAAATCTTCTTTCCTGTTCCATGTTGTCCTCCTTATGTTTCAACAAATAATTCAGAAGTGGTTATTTTTTATTCCGCTTCTATCAATTCATACTATTTATGTAGTTCTCATTTTTATTATATTCGCTTTTTCGAATATATTCAAGTTCAAGAATACATTTTATTCTTAAATAAAGAATTTATTTTTAAACGGAGGTGCTTATGATTATTTATACACCATTTTGGAAAACTTTAAAGAAATCGGGTGAATCCTGGTACACGCTGAAGAAAAATCATCACATCTCTGACAGTACACTTTCCAAACTACGCAATAATAAAAGAGTGTCTCTGCAGACCATCAATGATTTATGCAGAATACTGAATTGCAGAATCGAGGACATTGCAACTTATGTCCCGTCCGATGAAGATCAACCTCTATAGAATAAAACAAACCGCTAAATTGAGAGAATTCCTCAATTCAACGGTCTGTTTCATTTTCCTATGTACAAACATATCTTCCTTCAGGCAGTCTCCAGACACTTTTTCTGTTCTTTTATATCCCTGCGGAATAAAAATTTAAAAATAGTCCGAATCAATGGCTGAATAAAAAACAACTGTGTGAAGAATGCAAATGGGAAATTAAAACATACTAATTTCAGCCAATTTGCAAGCAACGTAATCATATGGAAGCCCGAATAATATGGATAATACAACCACGCTGCGATAAAACTCATCGCCGGACACATCAGGCCTACAGTTGCACAGATGATCGCCGATTCAAAAAGAACCGGATGGGTTTTTGCAGGATCAAACACCTTAGCTGCAAGTTTGAAAGAACAGGGACTGCCCATCACGATTTCCAGTAAATAAGCAAAGCAGAATTCAATAAGAACAATTGCCCAGATCGGAAGAAATCTGCCAAACGTATAGACACCTCCCTGCTGATTGATGGCACCTATGACGCTTGATGCCCCTGTAACTGACATTAAAACACTTCCATTTACAACATACAAGCTGTAAAACACATAAGCATGTACTGTAACCAGTACGGTGAGAAAAGCAAAGACCATTCTCTGAAATTGATTTCTTGGCATACCAACCACTCTCCTTTATAATAAACCTACATGTCTGCTGGCGCAGACATCACCATTGATGAAAACGTAAAAAAACACATGTATACCCGGGTAAATCCACACGGTATCCGTACGTCCCGTGATCAGATTTACATACCATAAGGTAATACATGTGTCGTTTACGATTTTTTTATTTTATCAAAAGTAGTCTATTTTGTCAAAAGCATTTTTATTTTTTTCTTTCTTCCTAAACGGACATGTCTGCTGCCGCAGACATCACCATCCATAAAAGTCGATTGCTCTGGTTCATGGCTGCTGTCCGAGACTTTCACAGTATATTTCTGAAACAAGTTCTATGAGGCTCTCTATATCAGCCTGCTTTGCCATATAAGTTTTCATACCATATTGGTCAGCGGCACTCTTTGTCTGCTTTCCGATACAGGCGGCTGTGACCTTGGTATAATCCAGACCTCCAGTTGCCGAAACAAATCCTTTTACCGTAGAAGCACTGGTGAATACGGCACAGTCAATCTTACCGTCCTCAAACAGTTTTTTCTCGTCCAGATATTCTGCCTGTTCATACGTTGTGGTATAGGTTGGTACATCTTCTACAATAAGATTCTCACCTTTTTGGATTTCATCCAGAATTTCCTGATTTCCCATCTCCGCTCTCGGCAGCAAAATCCGATCACCGGAAGCACAAGTTTTGGCAAGTGCTATGCCAAGGGAGACCCCATCATAGGTTTCCGGCACCAGATCGGCGTAAATTCCATGCTGTTCCAATACCCCACAAGTTCCCTTTCCAATCGCGGCAATCTTACATCTCATCAGTTTTCGGATATCACAATGGGATTTTTGCATCTGTTCAAAGAAAATACGAACCCCGGTAGGACTTGTAAACGCAATCCACTGGTAAATTTCCAATTGCTTCAGACACATTTCCAATCGATCATTTTCCGGTATTGCCTTTGTCTCAATCGCAGGAAGTTCCAGGACCTCCGCACCTTTCGCACGCAGCTTTCCCGCTGTCTGAGAATTTAATTCTCTCGGTCTTGTGACGACTACCTTGCATCCTGACAGCGGAAGTTTCTCGTACCACTCGAATTTCTCAGCCAGCTGACATACCTTTCCTACCACGATAATTGCCGGTGTCTCGATTCCCTGACGCCTGACCTCCTCAGGTAAACTTGCGACTGTTGCTACAATTCGCTTCTGGCCTGCAGTGGTTCCCTGCTGCAGGATAGCTGCAGGCATATCTTTACACATCCCTGCCTGCACCAGACTTTGGCAGATGTCTTTCAGCGCTGTCACACCCATCAGAAATACCAGCGTCCCCTTTGTCCGCACCAAAGCTTCAAAATCTATATCATAAGTCTGTCCGGCTCTTTTATGCCCTGTAATAATATGCAGGGAAGAGCAATAATCCCGGTGTGTTACCGGTATCCCGTTGTAAGCAGGTACTGCAATCGGGGAAGTCACTCCCGGCACCACTTCATAGGGAATTCCAGATTCGCTTAAAAGTTCCAGCTCTTCGCCGCCTCTGCCGAAAAGAAATGGATCGCCCCCTTTCAGCCGGACAACACGATATCCTTTCTGCGCCTCTTCCAGAAGAATCTGATTGATCTCCTCCTGCTTTTTCGTATGGTGTCCCGCATTTTTACCAACATCGATGGCGCGAGCCGCTTCTGGAATCATGGCAAGTACACCGTCTCCTACCAGGCGGTCATAGACAACCACTTCTGCCTGTTTCAGCACCTGTTCTCCCTTTCTGGTCAACAGTCCCACATCTCCGGGACCTGCGCCTACCAGCCAGACTTTTCCTGTATTCATACCCCTTCACCTCTCTTTCCTTTCTCCGCTGATATTATGTCAGATGAATCCTTTGCATCCTTCTGCTGACTCCCATATTTCAAAGTTCTTGCCAGTTCTCTGCCAAGCTGCTCCGCTTCCTCTACAGCCCCTGTCTTCTCCCCTTTTCGGTAAGTACCCGTCTCTTCCTCATAATAAAGCCCCAGCAGATGTATCTTTCCCTCCTTTATTCTGGCATGGGCCGCAATAGGAGAAGAGCATCCGCCGTCCAGTTCCCGAACAAACGCCCGCTCACACAAAGCAGCACAGGTACCTTCTGCATCTGCATATCCCTCCAGATATCCATAATCCTCCCCGGCTCTCCCCTGTACAGCCAAAATTCCCTGACCCGCTGACGGAATCACTTCCTCCGGCTCAAAATACCGGCTGATCCGCCCCTCCAGCCCAAGACGCTTCAACCCTGCTGCCGCAAGAACCAGGGCACTGTACTCACCGGAATCCAGTTTCCGAAGCCGGGTCAGTACATTTCCCCGCACACTTTTGAATTCCGCATCCGGATATATTTCTTTCAGCTGCAGAACCCGGCGCAGACTGGAGGAACCAATCGGTTTCGAAAGATCCAGCTCTGATACTCCCTCCGGCAATACCAACACATCCCGCGGGTCCTCCCGTCTGGAAAATGCCAACACCGGCAATTCTTCCGGAACTTCCATAGGTAAATCCTTCAGACTGTGTACCGACAAATCACTCTTCCGATCCAGAAGCGCCCGATCCAGTTCTTTTACAAAAAGTCCTTTCCCTCCGATTTGATCCAATGTCCGATCCAGAATCTTGTCTCCGGTTGTCTTTATTTTCAACAACATCACTTCCGCATCCGGACATTGGTTCTCTATATAAGTTTTTACCAGCTCACTTTGTACCAGAGCCAGAAGGCTCTCCCTGGTTCCGATTGTAATCTGCATCATTACCTCCTATGGCTTGTTCTATCTTCTCTCTTGTCTGCTTTACCTTTTTATGATGGGTTCCTCCTGCATTGATTCCGATGACCAGGTCCCCCTGTTTCACTATGGACGGAAAAAAGAAATCACAGTCTTCCTGACTGCTGCAGTTATTGGCCAAAATTCCCCTTCGGCGCGCCTTTTGGCAGATTTCGGCATTACAACTATGGTCATCCGTACACGCCAGAACCATACGAACTCCCTGCAGCATATTCTCTTCAAATCTTTTTCCTGCCGCCCTTACCCTTCCCTCTGCAATAAGCTGCTCAATCTCCGGGTGAAATGCCGGCGCTGCAACCGCTATTTTTTCCGTAAAGTGCAGAAGAATTTTGATCCGCCGAAGCGCAATAGTTCCTGCTCCCACAACCAATACCTTGTACTCAGACAAATTAATAAATAAGGGAAAATATGCATTACGATTCTTCATACAGCTTCTCCAATCCATCCAGACATCCCCGGAACTGGGTACCATCCAGATAATCCCTCAGCCCATACATCATCTTGCCTACCACTTTTCCTGCCGCCGTATCAATGCTGCCAAGAAGCTTTCGCTGCTCTTCTTCCGGCAGCGGGAGCTTCCGTATGATCTTCTGAATCCTTAAATTCAGATCGGTCACTGCATCCGCCTGAATCTCCTGAATCCGCGGAATCAGATCCCGGCAGTCATACCAGCCGTAAAAATCTTCAATCTCTTCCTTCAGAATTGCTTCTGTCCGTGCGATGGATTCCCCATTGGCGTCCTGTACCGTAATTTTAAAATCATCAATATCATAAAGTGTGATATTCTGCATCTTACCGACTTCCGGCTCAATGTCTCTGGGCACGGCCAGATCAATCAGATACATCGGATGATCCATCTGTATTTCATCCGTAAATAATTCCCTCCGGATGGTATAATTGGGACTTGAGGTAGCACTCACCACCAAATCACAGTGTGGGAACAATTCCATACGTTCTCCATAATTGATTCTGCTGCATCCCCGGGGAATATTCACCACACCGCTTCGGTACTGCCGGACTGTCACAGTCACATCCGCCCCATGCATCGCCAATGTCTGCGCCGCCAGTTTTCCCATCTCACCATTACCGATCACCATGCAGGTCCGCCCCTTCAGATCAAATCCCTGATTGTGAAGCATTTCCACCGCACGGTCAACAGCCGTTGCACTGGCATGGGTAAATACCACCTCCGTTTTCACGCGCTTGGCCGCTGTTACAGCTTTCCGGAACAAAACCTCCAGCACATTATCCGTACTATAAGCTTCTCTTGCCAGAGATAGTGCATCTTTTACCTGCGTGATAATCTGATCCTCTGCCAGAATCATAGACTTTAAACCACAGGTCAGATGGAACAGGTGATTTACTGCATCCTTGCCGCTTCGCTCCACAAAGTAACGACCATATTCCTCTGTATGTACTCCTTTCAAGCCGCACAATTCATCCAGCAGGGAACCTTCGTATGTTTTATCCAGACTGGCCCAAAACTCCATCCTGTTACAAGTCGAAAGTATCACACTCCCCCGGATGCCCGGCTTTTGGATCAACTTCTCCATAGCCTCCGCTGCACTCTTTTTTGTAAATGAAAAAACTGCCCGGATATCCACGTCTGCCAGATGATAGTCGATTCCGATCATTCGTATACTCATCATTAAGTACCTCCACAAACTCTGCACCTATCATATCACATTCCTGCTCATAAAAAAATACTTTTTCTTTGTATCTTCTGCTCCCAACATTGACTTTTCTCTATAGAGGAATTATAATTTTTATACAATTGAATGCGACGAGGAGCCTGTGCTTCATTCCACAGGAGAATAGGGAAGAGGGGTTTGAATCCCCCGCGGTCACGCCGCTGTGATAGCCAAGTTTTATCCGATCGATCGGTTGTCCGAAAGACACCAGTTATTTCCGACACTAATCAAGCCACTGGAAACCCGGGAAGGCTGGATAACGCGCCAAGGCTTAAGCCAGAAGACCTGCCCGCCGTATGCGATCTGCGTGAACACTGCGAGTGATGGTGACACGTAAGACGGCAGCTGAAGTATCCTGTTTCACTGATACTGCCCGGCCGTCAGCGCCCTTCATAAATACAGGACAAATCCATGATGCGGCGTTTTTTTCATGCAATTTTTGCATGATAGCGAATGAAAGGAGAGCTTATGAGTAAAAAACAAAAAAAACTGGTAGCACTATCTGCAGCACTGGCAATCAGCTTCGGAATCATCCCGACCGCCAATGCCATGCACATTATGGAAGGATATCTTCCTCCCATCTTCTGTGTTGTCTGGGGCGTCGTCTGTCTCCCATTTCTGGCAGCCGGATTTTTCTCAATCAAGAACACCTTGAAAACAAACCGGAGATCCATCACGATTCTGGCCATGGCCGGAGCATTTATCTTTGTGATTTCCTCTCTTAAGATTCCATCTGTAACCGGAAGCTGCTCCCATATGACAGGTACCGGTCTCGGTGCATTGCTGTTCGGCCCTTCCGCTGTCAGCATCCTCGGAATCATCGTGCTGCTGTTCCAGGCAATCCTGCTGGCACACGGCGGACTCACAACCCTGGGCGCCAACTGTTTTTCCATGGCAATTGCAGGACCGTTTGTTTCCTTTGGAATCTATAAATTATGTCTGAAACTGAAAGTCAATAAACTGGCCGCCGTATTCCTGGCTGCTTCCATCGGAGATCTCTTTACATACTGTGTAACTTCCGTGCAGCTTGCAATGGCACATCCGTCAGAAGCCGGCGGTATCGGCGCTTCCATGGCAAAATTCCTGGCTGTCTTTGCTCCCACTCAGGTACCTCTGGCAATTCTGGAAGGTATCCTGACTGTACTGATCATCATCGGTCTTGAAACCTATGCAAAGAAAGAGCTGAAAGCAATCGGCTTTATAAAGGAGGCTTAATCATGAAAGAAAAAAAACGTACCGGACTTGTAATATTTTTATTAGTTGCTGCAATCTGTATTGCACTGATTCCTTTCTTTGCACTTCGGGGAGCAGAGTTTGGCGGATCTGATGATGCAGGAAGCGAAGTTGTCGCAGAAGTCAACGCAGATTATGAACCCTGGTTTACACCGATTCTCGAAACTGCAATCGGCGGAGAACTCCCGGGCGAGATTGAAAGTCTTTTCTTCTGTCTTCAGACCGGAATCGGTGTCGGTATTCTGGCTTTCTATATGGGAAGACTGGTAGAGCGGAAAAAACTGGGGAAAGAAGATTCTGATTTATAGAAAACCAACGAAAGCAGCCCGGAGGAACTGCAATGATTTTAATTGATAAGCTGTGTTATAATTCCAGACTGCGCTATGTAAATGCAGGCGTCAAACTTATTTATACCATTCTGACCCTGATGCTTTGCATCATCAGTCATTCTATATTGATTGCCTGCATTGTTCTGGCCGCCAACACTTTTTTATGCATTTACAAAGGAGGGATTCCGTACTTCCGCTATTTTCGCCTGATGAAGATCCCCCTTGTATTCCTGCTGTTTTCCACCCTTGCTATTTTGGTAAATATCAGCAGAACACCGTTGGATGCATTCGCCATTTCAATCGGCAGTTATTATATCACCGGAAGCTTCCAGGGACTTTCCCATGGAATACAGTTGATTCTCACCGCACTTGCCAGCGTATCCTGTCTGTATTTTCTTTCTCTGAATACACCAATGACAGATATTCTGAATGAATTGCGGAAACTCAAGTGTCCTTCCATCCTGATTGAATTGATGCTTTTGATCTACCGCTTTATTTTTGTACTGACGGCAATCGCGTCTGCCATCACCACCTCCCAGAATTCCCGTCTGGGAAACAAGGATTTCAAAACATCCTGCAAATCCTTCGGTGCTCTGGGATCCGCCCTGTTTATCCGGGCCATGAAAAAGTCCGGTACACTCTATGATGCTATGGAATCCAGATGTTATGACGGAACAATTCATGTACTTACCGAACATTATCCGGCCAAAAGGTCTGAGATTCTGATGCTTGTAATCTTCGAGACCCTGCTGACCGCATTAACGATATGGAGACTTTTATAATGAATCATGATGTAATACTAAAAGCTGAGAACCTATATTTTTCTTATGATGATGAAAAGACACATTCTCTGAACGGACTAAGTCTTGAAATCCGAAAAGGCAGAAAAATTGCCTTTATGGGAGCCAACGGGTCCGGTAAATCCACATTTTTTCTCTGCTGCAACGGCATCCACCAACCAACCTCGGGAACTCTTTACTTTCATGGTGAACCTGTAAACTATTCCAGAGAGGGATTGCTGAAACTGCGCCAGAAGGTAGGAATCGTCTTTCAGGATCCGGATAATCAGTTATTTTCCGCCAGCGTGTATCAGGAGATTTCTTTTGGTATCCTGAATCTTGGTGTCTCTGAAGAAGAGGCAAAAAAAGAGGTGGAAGCAATCATTGAGGAAATGGAGATTACCCCTTACCGCCACAAACCTACCCATGCCTTATCCGGCGGACAAAAAAAGCAGGTTTCTATCGCTGATATTCTGGTGATGCATCCGGAGATTGTCATCTTAGATGAACCCGCCGCAGCATTGGACCCCAAACACACCGCATTGGTCAATGATGCGGTCGACCGGATGACTGCGGATGGAATCACGGTTCTGATGGCCACTCATGATGTAAACTATGCATTTGAATGGGCCGACGAGGTGGTTTTACTGAAAGACGGGCAGGTATTGATGCATGGTGCACCTACGGAAGTCTTCTCTAACCGTACCGCACTGGCTCAGACGAATCTGGAACAACCTGCCGCACTGCAGTTGTTTGACAGTCTCTGTCAGAAGGGCATTCTGAAAACTTCCCTTCCGGTTCCCCACAATCTTGCGGCTCTGGAAGCGTATATCGCAGAACTTCCATTTTTCCAAAACCAAACTGCAAGGTCCGTATCGGATCGCACGGATGCTAAAAAAGCAATTCTTGTGGTAAGTTTCGGAACCAGTTATGACACTACCCGTAAGGTGACGATTGATGCCATTGAAAAAGAGATTGCCGATGCTTATCCCGATTATCAGATCTACCGGGCCTGGACCAGCAAGATGATCCTTGCCAAATTAAAAAGGCGGGATAACATCCATTATGATAATGTAAAAGAAGCATTTGAGCGGATGATAGCAGACGGTATCACCGATGTAATCGTGCAGCCGACGCATGTTATTAATGGTATTGAAAATGATATTATGACCGAGGAAGCACTGTCCTACAATTCTCATTTTTCCACCATCCGCTTCGGCACACCACTCTTAACCAGTATGGACGACAACAACTACATCATAGACGCAATCCATCATGAATTTTCGGATCTGAGTCAGGATGAAGTGCTGGTTCTTATGGGTCACGGAACTACACATTATGCCAATGCAATCTATGCGGCACTGGATTATATGTTCAAGGAAAAGGGCTGTCCCAACATTTTCCTCGGAACCGTGGAGGCTTATCCGAGCATGGACACTCTGCTTCATATGGTAAAAGAATATCAGCCAAAACAGGTGGTTCTGGCTCCATTTATGATTGTAGCCGGCGACCATGCTACCAATGATATGGCTGGAGATGATCCCAACTCCTGGCGCAGTCAATTTGAAGCGGCAGGATTTCCGGTCAAATGTGTTTTAAAAGGACTGGGAGAATATCCGGATATCCGGAAACTTTTTCTGCAGCATGTGGAGGAAGCAATTCATTCCTCAAAATAATATATCATGATGTTGGGGGCAAAAGGTATTTTGCCCCCTATGATACACGGATTGCTCCGCATTTCATGCTCCCAATTATGTTTTAGCTAATCATAACGATCCATCCTAAGAAATGATGACCGCATTCTTTTCTTCTAAGAGCTCCTTCATTTCCCGAATCGTCGATGTCATAAAGAGATCTGTCAAAGATATTTCCACATCAAAAGTTTCACGAAGCTGTGACAAAAGTTTCATAGCAATCAAAGAATTTCCTCCCATGGCAAAGAAATCGGAATCCAAGTCGATTTCATTTATCCCAAGGTCTAAAAGTTCGCAGAACTTTGTCTTTAGGATATTCTCTAATATATCTCCTTCTATAGTGGAATTTTTTGATGCCGCTGCTCCCTTCTTTGTGCCTGCATATATATTAGCCAATGCTTTTTTGTCCACCTTTGCATTTATGGTTACCGGAATCTTTTCGATTGGCAGATATTTCTTCGGCACCATATAGGCCGGAAGTTTTCTCATCAGATGGTTTCTAAGTGCCTCTTCCACTTCGAAGCCATTATTTACATAAAACAATACAAGCTGGTTATCTCCTGCTTTGATTACCGCCGCCCCTTTGACGTTTTCTACCTCCAATGCCTCAGATTCGATTGCTACCAGTTCGATCCGCTTTCCGTTTATCTTAACCTGCTCATCATCACGGCCGTCAAAGATAATCGTACCGTCTTCTCTGTAATGCCCGCGGTCCCCCGTATTATAAATACGTTCTCCCGTTTCTTCCCAGATGATAAACTTATCCGAGGTACGTTCCTCATCCTCACAATATCCACTTGCCACACCGATTCCACCGCAATACAAGGTACCAGTCACACCGATCGGAAGCTGTTTTTTGTTTTCATTCAAAATATAATAACGATTATTTGCAATCGGCTTTCCATACGGAATCACATCACCTGAAAGGTCCTCTTCCTCTATCTCATGCATAATATTCCAAAGAGTCGTCTCTGTAGGACCACCCACGGAAATCATCCTGACCGTACTGTTCACTGTTCTTAGCTTTTGCAACAAGCTTGGCTTAATATAATCTCCTCCAAGCATGACCAGTCGAAGATTTCCGATCAATGATGCCGTTTCCTCTGTAACAGCTTCCATCAGCATCTCCTGAATAACCGGAACAGAATTCCAGATTGTTACTTTATGTTGACTCATCAGTTTCAGCCACATTTCCGGATCTTTTGCGCTCATCTCCTGAGGTACGGTGACAGACGCTCCACAAATGGCTATACCAAAGATGTCATACATGGACATATCATGGGACGGATTCGTCACACCGAAGGCACTGTCTGCCTTTGTCACTTCGAATCTCTCGTTTGTATACAGGAGGGCATTCACTAAAGACTCCTGGCGGATCATAACCGCCTTGGGACGTCCTGTCGTACCGGAAGTATGAATAATTGCGGCTAAATCCTCTCTGTTTACATGAGCCGGTTCCATCACCTTTGTCTCTTTACAAAGGAGTTTTTCATCCACCACCAAGAATTTCATCTCTGCTTTGGCAAAATCGTCTGCTGCCGTGGAATCTACCAAAAGGTAATTACACTGAATCCAGTTCATTGCGCTTTCCACAAGAGGCGCAGAATAATCATATTCTAAGGGGGTATAAACATAGCCCATATAGGCACAGGTCAGTGCTGCCACCATCTGTTCAAGCCCCTTTCCAATATGAACCGCCACCTTATCACCTGCCGTAACTCCCATTTCAGAAAGTCTCGCTCCCAAAGCATCTACCATCTTTCGTATCTCATGGTAGGTATAATCTCTGCCGTCTGTATGAAGATAGACTTCCTCTGAATATTCCCGGAATGCCTCCTCCAAAAGCATCGGCATGGTTTCCTCACCCAGATTTTGATCCGTCCCGTTTGCCTGACTGATCATTTCTTTATCCCTCTGCGGCAATGCAATATCTACCTTACTGTTCCAGAACTCTTCGCTTCCTGCAGCCTCATATAAAACAGACTTTTGCATGGCTGCGAGATTTTCTAATATTTCCGGATCAATCAGTCCCTTTAAGCTGTTATAGTTAAATTCGATTCGATCACTATAAACGCAGGTATTCACATCAATCCAAATCTGCGATGTATGATTTTCCTGATAGATAATCTTCAGCACATTTTTATCAATTTCAATAAACTGCTCTTCAAATTCCTGGGCATCCGGAAGCATACCAAATACCAAAGGTGCAAGTACTTCCTGATATCCATTATTCTTACGATAGATCTCTCTGGTGATTTCCATACCACTAAAGTTATTATGATCCTTCAGCTCCATAATCTGCTGCTGTGTCTTGACAACCTTTTCAAGGAACGTATCTTCCGGATCATCTTCCATCGTAAAGAGCAGGAAAGAAGCACACTCCCCTAAGACCTTGAATATATCTTCACTGAAAGCCGGTCTGTAAAACTCCGGAATATTCAGCAGGAATCTTCGTTTGTCATTCCATCTGGCCACGGATACGGCAAAGGATGTCAGCAATACAGAGAAGGCAGATACACCAAACTTCTGAGACATTTTTTCAATCTGTCTCCACTGCTCAATCGGAATCCCGCACTCTACCTGAATACCTTCCACCTCTTCGAGTTTGGTAATCTCATTTTGAACCGGCAATATTCCGGCTGACGGCAAAGTTGGAATCTTGTTTAACCAGAATTCCTTATCACGCTGATATTTTTCCGTCTTTTTCAGCTCTTCCCGATACATAATATAATCTCTGAAAGTCGCTTTCAGTGGCTCCATTTCAAGATCCGGATCACGATACAGGGTCCCAAGCTCTGTATAGAAAAGCTGAAAACTCCATCCATCCATAATCTGTCCGTCCGCATAAATATGTAAAATTGCCTTATCCTCCGTCAGTTGAGAAATGATGCATTTAAAGAGAGGCGCCCTGGTTAAATCAAGTCTGGTAGATACCATATCCTTACGAAGATTATGAAGATAATGCTCTCTTTCTGCTTCTCCCATATGACGCAGATCCGTTACCGGAATATCAAAATCCGGAAGTGATTTTAGAACATGCTGCATTCCATCTTCATCAATATAGGCTCTTAGCATATCGTGCCGTTCCATCAATCTGCCAATGACCTGGAACAACCTGTCGTGGTCATAATTACGGCACTCGATTTCCACATAACCGGCAGTCGGAATACTATGAAAGCCTTCTGTCTCATGCGCGCCAATATAATAGGACTCCTGCAGATCACTCATAGGGAATGGATCAAACCGGTGCTCCAAATCCGGCTTAAAATCAACGAGTTCCACAGACTCACGGCTGTTGCATACATCATTTCTGTGCTCTGCATCAATATAGGCAGCCATATTCTGAATGGTGGAATACTTATACATATTTGACAGCGATACTTCAATGCCGCGGCCTTTTAGCTTTGTCAATACACTGATGGATTTTAAGGAATCCGCCCCCATTGTAAAAATATTCACATCTGTGCTCAGCTCGTCTAAATCCAAAGTCTCCTTAATAACTTCATACAGAATCTGCTCCGTCTTCGTCTGCGGCAAAATGATTTCCTGATTCTCAGTTATATTTCCGCCGTATTCATATGGCAGCTGTTTATAATCCACCTTGGCATTTGCAGAAAGGGGAATCTCATACAAGGAGTAAATACGCTCCGGCATCATATAAGACGGCAGCTCCTCACGAAGCGCTTTCATCAGTTCGGCTTCCTCTCTGTATTCCTTATTATGTGCTGCATATGCCACTATGACATGCTGTTCAAATACTTCTGCCGCCTTATCTGATTTTGGATAAGAATTGGTATATGTAAATCCACAGTCCGACATAGCCGTACACCACTCCCTGGGGCTTAAAAGCGGAACATTCTTCTCAAGCCGTTCATCATTATATCCGGAAAATCCTTCAATAAATCCGATGGATACCTTGTGATAAATCTTATTTGTCGTTACCTCAAGGGCAACCAACATCCCTTCTTTTGAAAGAAGATATCGAAAGTTCTTTAAAGTTTCTTTGATCATCCTGGCGTCATGAAGTACATTTGCTCCGATAATGATGTCAAAAGAAGCCGGATCATAGCCCTGGGCCTGTGGTTTCTCATCTATATTAAAAAGCCCATATTCCACAAAATCATATTCACAAAAGTTTTCTTTTGCACGATCCGTAAAGAAGGTGGATAAATCGGTAAACATATATTCCACATCATAGTCTTTGATCCGTTCTAAAATAGCCGCACTGGTACCGCCGGTTCCGGCGCCAAACTCCAAGATGCGTACCGGTCCCTCCTTATCCCAATTTTTGACATACTGCTCAACAGCTTCCGCCGCCAGATGATTCATATACTCTGCTACCGGATTATAACGATAAATATTCTCTGCCCGCTGCATATCGCCCTCCGGGAACAAAATTGTAAGGGGGTTCACATCGGCCTTCAGAATATCCTGTACATTTTTATTACAAAGAGTCAGAAATTCAAAGGAACCTCCCCAGTATTCCACGCCGCTCTTTGTCATGATTTCACTGTACATCGCATCTACATCTATTTCCTGAATGGGCTCTTTACAGATATACACACCGCTGCTCACCTTTTCAATATGTCCTAACTGTTCTAACGTCTCTGCCCACTGATAAACCAGCTTCTTATATTTCTCCACAATCTGGTTCTTTTCAAAGAGCTCATCCAGAGAATAGATCTGCTCTGTCTCCCTAAAGAATTGAAGGCGATAAAAGGCATTATTAATAATCGCCGTACTGACCTCCTCTAACGCTTCTGAGATTTCTTTAAACTCATCTATGGTCAGATAATCCGGTGTCTCATCACTTGCCGCATCCAGTGCTTCTTTTTGAACAGAAACCAGATTCTCTATCCACTGCATATCGCAAGGTGCTCCATCCGCCGGAACATAATAAGCAAAAAGATGTTTCGCTCCGTTTTCTTCTGTTGCCACCTGCGCCACTGCATTTAATACGGACTCCTGCCGTTTCAGACAGCTCTCTATCTCTCCAAGTTCAACACGATTTCCATTGATTTTTACCTGCGTATCCTTTCTTCCCCGGAAAATCATATAGCCTTCCGGTGAAAATACCCCCCTATCTCCCGTTCGGTAAATCTTTCCATACAATGGATGACAAATAAAGGCCTCTGCTGTCTTTTCCGGATCATTTTGATATTCCATAGCCACGCCGGCACCCCCGATAAAGATGTCGCCTTCCACACCGACAGGTAAAGCCATCCCATCATAGCCCAAAACATACATCGTCTGATTGGTCAGCGGATATCCATATGGAATACTATTCCAATCATCTTTTACTTCATCAATCGGATAATAAATAGACCATATGGCGGCTTCTGTGGCTCCACCCAGACTTATGATCTGTGCATTTGGGAATTTTTTATGAATCATCTCCGGTAAATCTGTCGGAATCCAGTCCCCGCTCATCATAACCAGTCTCAGAGTCTCATTTACATAGTCTTCATCCAACTCCTGCACCAGAATCTTCATAAGTGCCGGTACGGTATTCCAGATGGTAACCGGAAAATTTTTCAGCTTATCAATCATACCATAGATATTTTCCTGCTTATCGTGAAGAAGTAAAGAAGCTCCTGACGTCAATGCTCCAAACACGTCATATACCGATAAATCAAACCCAAAGGAAGAAATACCGATCACCTGATCCTCTTCTGTCACTGCAAACCGCTCATTGATATCACTCACCGTATTGATCAGTGCCTCATTGCTGATTGCAACTCCCTTGGGATTTCCGGTAGTACCCGAAGTATAAATGACATACATGAGATCCTTTGCATCATTCTCCTTACGTGGAAGCGGATCTTCACGATAGCTGTCAATCTTTTCCCGTGAATAGAACGCATCATCAAGTACTGCTACCCCATCACTCTTTTCAAGAATATATTTCCTACGGTTCTCCGGCAGATGTGTGGCAATCGGCACATAATATCCGCTTGTCTTTAGAACAGCCAACATATGAACGATAGTTCTGTGGTTACGTTCTCCTTCTATGAGGTATCCCTTTCCCATGCCATAGTTTTCAGCCAGATAATGGGCCTCCTGATTTGCCATAAAATCCAGTTCTTCATAGCTGATTTCACTGTTGTCAGTAAGAACCGCCGTATGATCCGGATTCTCATAGGCCTGTCTCTCAAAAAGTGTCAGAGCCGATACATATTCCCGGTCTCTTGCGGTGTTGTTATAGGTTTCTAAAAATCCCCTTGTTTCCTCTTCTAACACGGTGGATGCCCCATCCAATACCAAATCCAGATAGTAAGTCTGCATCTTCTCCAAACGTTCTTTTTTCCAGTATTGCATCGGATAATCCCAATGTATGACCAAAGCACCGTTTTTCAGAGTCACCTGATTGTCCAACAGAAGCTGCGGAGTCTGACTCACCTGATAGACTTTGTCACCAAATTCTTCCCATCCTTCCTTTGCCAAATCAAACATCATACTGGTAAAAACAAATGGAAAAGCTGCCTTATCTTCCACCTGATCCTTCAGAATCACTTCTCTGGAAAAGGACGTCATATTGCAGTCCAAATGTTTCTTATATTCTGCAATCTTATTTTGTGTCTGCTTCGCAACCGCAAAGAGATCATCGGAACCAGTAAATTCAAAATCCACCGGCAGAATTTTTGTGAAATCACCGATTGTTTCGTTAAATTTTTTACCGGACATGCTCTTTCGGTCCGACACCGTCATATTAATCGTTAATTTATCATGATTGGTCCATGCAGAAACCATCCTTGCATACACTGTCAACAGATAAATGGGCGGAAGGATTCTCTGATGACGCAGTTTCTTTTCCGCAGCGCTCCATTTTTCTGCCGGCACCACACATTCCAAAGAATGAAAATATGGAATATCCGAAGCTTTCTTTTCTACCTTATCAATAAACGGACCGGCTGTAAAACGCTGAATGTTTTTCATCCAGAAGGCCTTATCTGCCTCTGCTTTTTTCTCCCTCTGTTGTTTCTCCAGTCCCATATAATCAGAAAAACCAACTTCCAATGCCTCTGTCTCAAGACCAGAATTATAATAATGCATAATTTCATGAATGAGAAGCTCCGTACTCATTCCGTCTACGATCATCATATCAATATCGATGGCTAAAATACTGCTTTCTTCATCCTTGCGTAAAAATTTAAAATCAAACATTGGCCATGTATCAAGGGGAAAGATTCGATTGGAAGTTTTCTCTCTGTAACTTGTGAGTTCCTTTGTTTTTTCTTCCTCGGACAATTTGCATAAATCTCTATATTCCACTACATAGTAAGGCACTTCATCCAGAATGACCTGAGTTCCATCTTTACAAATATAGGCCCGAAGCATCTCCTGTCTTTGAATCACTTTGTTTAATGCTTTTTCAAATCTCTTTGGCTCCAGCTTCGTATCAAATTCCACATAAAAATGCGTCGAAATGCCTCCGAGATAAATACTGCTGTTTCTCCCGAACATATAGGCGAACTGCACGTCCGTCAACGGTAACTTCTTTCCATTTGACATGTTATCGTACCTCCATGATTCTACGGTCAATTACCGCTGCAACTTTGTCTAACTCTTCCTCCAGATAAAAATGACTGCCATGAAATTCCTCTATGGCAAAATCACCAGAAGTATAATTTTTCCAATGACCAATAGACGATTTTTCTTCTAAGGCAAGGTCTTCCTTTCCATACATTGCTACGACCGGAACATTTAGTTTCCGGTTATTTTCGTTTTTATAATTCTCCTGAATAAAAAAGTCTTTACGCACAATCGGAGCAAAATATTCAAACATAAAAGGATTTTCCAACAATTCCGGTGTCACATAGCCCGCCTCTTTTATGACATGTAAAAGCTCCTCATCACTTAAAGAGCTAAGCATTGGCGCACGGTAATCATCCGGTGCATAGCAGGAAGACACAAACAGAATTTCCGGCTCAATGCCGTAAGCTTCCTTTGCATATTTTGCCGCTTCATAAGCTGCAATACTGCCGCTGCAATGACCGAAAAGTCCGAATTTTCGTTCTTTTAAGAGACCAATATTTTCATCCACAAAATCTTTTACCAGTTCCTGCATGCTATCCGGCATTTTTTCTTTTATTCGCTTCTCCCGCATCGGAAACTGCACCGGCAAAACAGCGATATTTTCAAACTCTGCTCCCCATTTTGCAAAATATGCCGCGGTTCCTCCCGCATGGTGAAAGCAGTATAAGGCAAAATCCTGTTTCTGATCTGTCTCATGGGCAATCCATTTTGTACTCATAAATAATTCCTTTCTCCCCTCTCATTAACTCTCTGTCTGCATCTTCTGACAGAAGTAGTCCACAACCCGATTTGGTTCCTTACGAAAATAAAAATGATTTCCATCAAACCATTCAAATTCAAATTTTTGAGAAGTGAACTGACTCCATTTCATAAATTCTTCCTGTGAGATATGATCCTGTCTGCCGCCCATCATATAAATATCCGCGGCCAAATCTCTGACCGGAACCTTTTCTCCCGCATAATTTTCCAGGATCCGATAGTCATTGCGTATAATCGGCAGGATATAGTCCTTAAACTCTGCTATCTCATATAATTCTTTTTCCATTCCCCCCAATTCATAAATCCAGTTCCAGAACTCATCATCCGTATACTGCTCTGTCTTACGGTCTACTTCTGTCTGCGGAATGGTATTTGCAGATAAAAACAGTCTCTCAGGAGCATCCACCGTAGGATCTTTTTTTAATTTTTCCACCAGTTCATAGGCGATCCAACTTCCCATGCTATGGCCAAAAACAGCATAGTTCTCTACATAATTGCGGTGTAAATAATCCGCAATCATCCTATAACAATCCTCTACTGCCTCTGAAAAATCTCTGTAAGGCGCTTCAGCCAGACGGGAAGAATGCCCTGCCAGTTCGAGGGGAACCAGCCTGAGATTTCTTTTTTCTGCTATCGTCTTCAACTCTCCATATGCAGACGCCGCTCCGCCTGCATATGGAATACAAAATATTACATTCATCTAATTTTCACGTATCCCTTCACAACACAACCCGCAATTCTTTTGGATCAGACCAAAATGAGAGCTGTCAACTTCCAGAAACTCGATTTTTTTGTCAAAGTAATTCTGCCATCTCTGGGGATTTTCAGCCACACTTCCGGAAGAAGCATGTATATAACATGCATCTGTGCTATGTACCCTGCCGGACACCGGTACCTTTTCCGCTGCATCCACAATACTTCGAAAGAAATTATGAATCATAATCATCTCCCGGACAGACATCTTTTCCTGATTGATGAGAACGCCGGCCGTTTCTGTAAAGAAAGATTTCTTTACGGCATCTTCCAGTCTTTCATCTCCGGAAATCTTATCAACAACACTTTCCCATAGAGCCTTCACGGAAGAATCCGTCTTTAAAGTTCCGATATCCGCACGAAATGCATACTTTTTCATAAATTCCAGCTCTGTCGGTATGTTATAACTAAGCTCCTCAAGTCGTCCCGGCTCCTGGGTGTCAAGAAAGAGGATGTGAATATTCTGGTATCCGCTGGCTTCTAAAATACGGGCAATTTCAAAGCAAATGGTTCCTCCGATACACCATCCCACCAACTGAATACGTTCTTCCTTTTTTGTGCATTCCAAAATTGATGCCGCATATTCTCTGGCAAGTTCCTGCAGGGAAAGCTTCTCCGGCTCTAAGGCTACTTCCTTTAGATAATCAATCCCGTAGCAATTATAACGGTCCTTCATTATGTCGACCATTTTCTGATAGCTGTCTGCACTGCCATTGCCACCATGCACAAATATAAGCTTTGGTAATCCTTCCCGGATTTCTGCAAGTTCTCTGAGCAGATTTCCGGACTTTCCGGTCATATAAAATTCTGCAAGTTTACGAATCGTACTGCTTTTTAAAACATCTGTAAGAAGCAGCGCTTCCCATTTCATGCTCTTCTTTATCGCTGTAAGAAGCTCCATTGCTTTCAGGGAATCCCCACCGCTTTCAAAGAAATCATCCTCAACTCCTGCATTTTCCACATTCAGGACATTCTTCCAAATCATAAGCAGTTTTTCTTCTATTTCATTTTTCGGAAGAACTTTTTCCACATTACCTTCTTCCTCATTCCTGTCAATTCCATCCAAAAGACCGCGTCTGTCAATCTTATTATTTGGGGTAAGCGGAATCTGCTTCATCACTTTCAGATATGTCGGTCTCATATAGGTCGTCAAATAGGAAGCTCCATACTCGCGAAGTTCTTCTTCACTATGCCTGTCCGGATCCGTTTCCACAAAGACTGCAATATGCCTGCTTCCATGATTGCCTTCATAAATCAGTGCGGCTGCCTGCGTAACATCCGGATGTTTCAGATAGACATTTTCAATCTCTCCAAGCTCAATTCGATAACCGTGAATTTTAATCTGCCCGTCGATTCGTCCGCATATTTCCACATAGCCTTCGTTTTTAAAAATTCCATAATCCCCGGTGCGGAAGATTCTTCCGTATTCCGGATGCTCAAAAAATTTCTCAGCATTTAACTTGGGCATATTTACATAGCCTTTGGCCAGACACATACCACCCACACAGATTTCACCCTTGACCTCATTGGGCAGTTCTCTCCCGAAGGCATCCATAATATAGATCTGCTGATTTTTCAGCGGATATCCATAAGGAATACTGTTCCATTCTTCTTTTACTTCGCTCACCGGATAGTAGATGTCAAAGACCGAAGTTTCTGTGGGACCTCCCACACTCATAAAGCTCGCTTTCGGCAGTTGTTCCAGAATATCTCTTGCAAGCTGTTTTGGAATGAAATCTCCTCCCAAAAGAATATGACGCAGGGAATTCCCCTGTCCCGTCTTACGTACCGTCAGATACATTTGCATGAGTGAAGGCACCGTCTGCCACACGGTAACATGATTCGTTTCAATCAGCTCTGCAATATGTTCAATCGCATGCACATCCGGCACCATGACAAGCGTCCCGCCGGCTTCAAAGCAACCAAAGATATCATAGACCGACATGTCAAAGCTCATGGCAGATAATCCGATAAAGACATCCTCTTCTCCGACACCATAGGCTTCATTTGCTGCAATCATGGTATTTGCTACTGTGCGGTTTATAATTTCCACACCCTTCGGTCTGCCGGTACTGCCGGAGGTATAAAGTACGTAAGCCAGATCCGTTGGTTCCGGCAAATGTTCTCTGACTGTTGTTTCCGCTTCCGGTACTCTCAAATAATCAAATGGATATAAAATACGTTCGATCTGGCTGCTCTCACAGATATAGTTGACACGTTCCTTTGGAAAATCCGGAAGCATCGGCACATAGCAGCCGCCGGCTTTTAAAATCCCCAGAAGATTAATAATCGCCCCCGGCTTCCGGTCTCCAAAGAGTCCAATCGGTTTTTTCTCCAACCCTTCTTTTTCCAGATATTCCGCAATATTGTTGGAATACCGATCAAGCATTGCATAAGTAAATTTTTCTTCTCCATATATTAACGCCACTTTATCCGGATATTTGCCTGCCGCATCCATAAAAAGTTGGATCAGAGTCGTTTCTCTTGGATGCTCTTCCTTCGTATTGTTATAACTCAGACGCTGCTTTTTCTGTTTCTCCGGCAAGGATAAGGGCGCAATTTCTTCCTTTCCCTCTGCCACCTGTTCCAAAATGCCGCAATAATCCCCAAAAATATGTTCCATCATCTCAGTCTCAAAGAGCTCGGATACATAATCCATCTGAATGACCAGATTACCTCCCTCCGACATGACCTGAAAATCAATATATACCTGAGGTGTCTGACCAATGGACCATTTCACTTCGCCTAATCGGTTTACATCATCCCAGATATCCTGTTCAAACAAAAGGCTGGTAAATACAATCGGCATCAGAGCCTTTGTAGTCGGATAACGGAATTTTTTCATCACATCCTTGGAAAAGTGAATGCCGTCATAGGCTCTGTACTCCAGTGCTTTACTCAAGGTCTGCTGCACTTTTTCGCTTTCCTTCCAGAAATCGTCACCAGACATACCAAAATCCAAAAGAATTGATGTTGTGAAATCTCCATATAATTTTTCAATATCCGGATGAAAAGACGGTCTGTTAAATAAGGTCAGATTCACAGTAAAGGCATCCATTCCACTGTAAAACTGAAGCACATGACCATAGGCACTCATAAGCAGTGCCGAAATCGTCATACGATGTTTCGTGGATTGCTTTTTCATGACATCCAACTCAGCCCTGGAAAAAATTCTTCTCTTTCTGATAAAATGACCTCTCTCTATGGTCTCCGGATCGCATCTTAAAGGAAGCTGCGGCGCCTCCGGAAAATCCTCGAGCTTGGACATCCAGTAACTCTTTGCTTTTTCGTAGGCTTCCCCCTCTTTCATTGCCTCAAAATCATGAATGAAATCACGATAATGATAACGAAGCGGCTCCGGCTCATATTCCGGATGAAAATAGCCATAAGCAAGATCCTGAACCATCATATTCATACTGGCTGAATCCATCATGATGGTATCGTAATTGATAAAGAGATATTTTTCCTCCTCATTCATCTTGAAACCACGAATCTCAAACAGTGGAAAATGTTGAATATCAAAGAATGCATGGGAAAGCTGGTTCCTGCGCTCTTTAATTTTTTCTTCCTTCTCTTCCTTTGAAAGACTGCTGATATCCTCGATTTTAATCTCGTAGTATGGAACATCCTTTAATACCCGCTGCCTGCCATCCGGCAAAATCACCGTGCGAAGCATTTCCTGATGCTGTACCAGACGGTTTAATACTTTATTCATTCTTGGAATATCCGCCCTGGTCACAAACTCGATATAGTTATGTGTGGTAAATCCACCCAACTCATAGAAATCCTGCTTCCCGATAAAATAGGCCATCTGAAGGGAAGACAAACCAAAAGGCTCATAAATTTTTTCTTCTGCTTTGTTTTTCAGTTCTTCCGCATAGACCATAATGTTATGGACGATCCCCCCAATCTGATCAGATGTGACATATTCCGGCGCATAATCTACCATGAAGTGGATGCTGCCTCCCATGCTCAGTACATTGATTTCAAGGAGATACGGTGTTTTTTGTTTTTCAAAACGATTTCCCTTCCATCCATTTACCACAACCTCAAAAGGTCCGTTTTCCTGCTCCACAGAATCAAATTCACCCAAATAATTGAAGCAGATTTCCGGCTGTATCCCATAGATTCCAGTTCTATGCTCTCCGTATATCTTTTGAAGCATAAACTCTCCGGCAATCTTCTGCTTATCTTTCTGCTGCTTCGCTATGCTTTGCACAGACTCTTCGACACTCACGGTACGCGCATCAAAAATAAGCGGGTAAATCGCCGTAAACCAACCAATCGTATTGGACAGATCATAACGATTGTCCCCAAAATTTCTGCCGTTATGTTCCACTTCCACCGCAAAGCGTTCCAGCCCCGTCACATCTCCAATGGCCCGCATGCAAATTGCTAAAAGCACATCCGCAAAATTCGACGTACGTACTGCCCTTACATATGCTTCCAGGCCCCGTCTGATCTCCGATTCCAATGTGAAGACCTTATTTTTTCTGGCACCGATCGTAAGATCAAAGTGTCCCGTTGAAATCGTACAAAGCTTCGATACCTCTTCCTTTTCCCAGGCAGCCAATTGGGGGTGCGTCGCTTCCACCTTTTCCATCATTTCCTTTGCAAATTTCTGATAGGACACGGTCTTTGGAATCAGATAACCGCCTTGCGCTGTATCTTCTCTTTCCAGAAGTTCCCCAAGATCCCTGAGAAGAATACGGAAGGAGACGCCATCCATTACCAAATGATGTACGGTCACAAAGAGATAGTTCTCTTCTCTGGTCCTTAAAATTCCCAGGTTCATTAAAACACCATCTTCCAGATCCATGCCACCCTGAAGCTCTTCGATTTTTTGATCGATCCACTCCTTTTCATCGGATGTTCCCTCATAGGTTGCTTCCAAAACGTGATAAGAAACAGCATCCACACCTCTGATTTCCTGCTTCCAACTGCCGTTTTCATATGTATAAATCATTCGAAGAGTGTCATGATGCTCCGTAATTTTTTGCATTGCCCTCTCCAGACTAGAAACTGAGATCTCTTTCTTTAATTTCAAAAGTACGCTCTGGTTGAACTGATTCTGATTTTCATATCTGCTGTCAAAAAATGCTTTCTGAATCGGCAGCAATGGAACTTCTCCCATAATCGCTTCCTGAGACTCAAGTTCGCCCATATAGACATCATTTACAAATTTTTCTACCGTTGGATGCTCGAACAGCCGGCGCAGTTCCGCCGTCATCCCTTCTTTTTTCATCATACCCACAATCTGCATTGCTTTGATGGAATCTCCTCCGGCTTCAAAAAAGTTATGACGAATTCCAATATCGGGATTCCCCAATACTTCCTGCCAGATACGAAGCACCTTTTGCTGCAGTTCTGTTTCAGGCAGAATATACAACGTTTTTTTCTGCTCTTCTATATCCGGAAGTTTCTTTCGATCCAATTTTCCATTTTTTGTGAGCGGAACCTGTGAAATACGCATATACCCATTTGGAAGCATATAGGATGGCAGATATTCCGCCATTTTTTCCTTCAGCACTTCGTGGCTGATTTCTTCCTTTGACAAATAGTAAGCCCATATACGCCATTCTCCTGCCTCATTTTTCACAATCTTCACAAAGCCCTGGGAAATACCCTCACAGTTTTGCAGTACATTTTCTATTTCTCCTGCCTCGATACGGAATCCGCGGATTTTGACCTGATCATCTTCACGCCCTACATATACAATCGTTCCATCTGCCGTGACAGATACGATATCACCGGTCTTATAGATGATTTCATCCGGGCGATATGGATTGGAGATAAATCTCTCCTTCGTCATATCCGTTCTTCCGTAATAGCCCCGGCCAATTTCTCCTCCGATATAGAGTTCACCAAGAACTCCCTTCGGACAAAGATGCAGATTCCTGTCAAGCACATAACACGTATGATGAGCATCCGGTTTGCCAATCGGAATATTATCCAGCTCTTCACCACTTGGATCTAAGACATATTCCACACCAATGCTGACGATTTCCGTTGGTCCATAGGCATTTATAATCTTCGCCTTCGGGCAGGCCAAAGCAGCTTTATAGAAATGTTTTGCTGATACCTTTTCTCCCCCTACACTTACAATACGCATATCTTCAAAACAACGCTCATCCTCATCCACCATAAGTTTGAAGAGCTGAGCAGTCAGGAACGTTCGGGTGATTCCCTCGTTTCTGTAAAAATGAACCAGACTTTCTGCTGTTTCTCTATCCTTTTCTGTAGACATACGTACTGCGCCGCCGGTCAATAGCGTCGTAAAAATTTCATAGACACTGGCATCAAAGGCAAGCGTCGCAACCTGCGCCACCACATCACTCTCTATCCCCGCAATCGGAGACCGCGTATCAATACAAAACGCATACAATGCTCCCGTGGTGACTTCTACTCCCTTGGGTTCTCCGGTAGAACCTGAGGTAAAAAGCACATAGGCCAAATCCTCCGGCTTATAATCCGTCCTTGTGAAGGTGCGCTTTCCATCCCCCTTCATGCATGTTTCCCTGGATAATTTAATCCGATCCTTCCCATAGCGTTCCGGATCATCTGTAATTATAATTTTTACAGAGGCCATCTCCAGAAAACGCTCTCTTCTCTTTCGGGGAAGACTGGCATCAATCGGCAGATACGCCATCCCCGCCATCAAAATACCCATGATACAAATCACAGAATCCATACTGCCTTCCGCATCGATTGCAATCAGATCTCCGGCTTTTCCTCCCTGCCTCTTCAGTACCACTGCTACATTTTTCGACAGGTTAAGGAGCTCTTCGTAAGTAACCTTACGGGTGTCATCAATAAGAGCCCATTTTGTTCCATAGTTCTCTGCCGCTTTGAGAAATCCCTCCTGAAAGGTTCCCTTTTCATATTTATAATAGGCTTCATTCACAGACTCTACGATTTCAGTTTCCATTTCTTCAGAAAGAAGCTTATATTCTTTTACTTTTCTCGCGGGATTTAATATCAGCTGAGTCACCAGATTTTTGTATGCTTTTAGCAGATCTTCCATGGTCTCACTACGATATACCGAAGGATTATATTCAAAATCCATCAGAAGCTGATCTGTTGGCTGCGCTTTCACCGTCAGGTCATAATTCGTCCTGTCCGCAAAGTTAGCATCAGCTAACTCAAGTCCCCCAAACGACACCCCATCTATCATATCTGCGAATTCCAGATTCTCAAATGCAAAAATATGATGAAAGAGTGTTTCCTTCCCCGCACTTATTTCGCTCAGTTGTACGCTGCTGTTAAACTCAGCCTGAAAAAGGTCCACACCTAATTTTCGAATCTGTTCCGGCAACGGCTTTTCATCCTCCAATCGAAGAATGATCGGCATGGTATTGATAAAGAGCCCGATTATTTTATCAATATTCGGAATCGGAACACTTCGCCCAGAGGTAACACTGCCCCAGACGGCTTCACTTTGACCACTGTATTTACATACCAGCATACCCCAAATTCCCTGAATCAATGCTCCTACCGTAATGTGGGTATCTGCCGCTATTTTTTTTAAGCGTTCCATCTGATTTTCATCCAGTGTCAGCCGCATCACCTCCCTGTCTTTGGTCTGCAGTGCATCAATCGTTTCATGAGGGAACTGATAAGCAGCAGGTACATCTTTCAGATAATTTTCCCAATAGCTTTTTGCTGCATCATTTTCTCTTGTCTCCAACCAACTCAAATAATCAGAATACGGCACTTCTTCCACTTTTTGAGCTGTCCCCTGCATGGCTTTATCATATATTTCAAATAATTCCTTTATCATTAAGGACATACACCAGCCATCGATGGCAATATGGTGACACCCCCAAAGCAGTCTGTGCCGGTCTTCTCCCACACAGAAAAGATGCATGTCCATGATATCACCCTGTGCCAGATCGCGATTTCTATCCCGGCTCTTTTCTGCTGTTCTGTGGATCTCATACCTTTGCTCTTCCTCTGTCAAAGCGCTTAAATCACAATAAATCACTTCTTGTTTTCTATGATCAGGTATGCCGAGCTGCGGACTCTTTTCTTCCGATATGTAATAATTCATACGAAGCGCTTCATGGCTGTCTACCAAGAGCTGTACGCTCCCGGTAAACACTGCCACATTTAATTTCCCCTTGATATCAAAGGATACCTGCTCGTAATAAATATGATCCTCTGTCAGCATATCATGAAAAAACATTCCCTGCTGCATCGGAGACATCGCGTATCTTCTGCTTTCCTTCATCTCTTCCACTTTTTTATTCCTTCCAACGATAATCATGATCAATCTTCCTTGCGATATCAGCGATTGTCTGATATTCAAAAAAATCACTCACCTCAATAAAACAAAGCTGCTGATTTAATCTGGTAAAAATTTGCATACCCTTGATGGAATCTCCACCAATTTCAAAAAAATTATCCGTAACAGCTATATCCGATCTGCCAAAGACTTCAGACCAGATACCCTTTACCCGTTTTTCACTCTCACTCATATTTTCTTCCTCTATATATCCCGATTCTTTAACATAACGGTCATTGATACTTTTCGAATCTTATACATGGAACACAGACTCGATACCATATAGCAAATAATACCAGTCACGATGATAATAACAAAATCCTCAGGCTGCATAACAAAATCCAGAAATCCAGGAATCGTTGAAATACAAGCCGGCCAGATAGAAACCATCAGCATGTTCTGGAACGGTAATGTAATCAGGATCAATAGAATCACCACAATCGTATTCGCTCTGATATACATTCCGCGTATCTCTTTATCCGTAAACCCGAAAATCTTGAGCATGGAAATACCAGTCTCATTTTTGGATAAAATCATATTGACCAGTAAATACATCATGATGAGATAAATGATAACTGCAATCGCAGGGAACATAATAATCATGCTCTTCATAACATTTTTCAAAATGACACCATTGGTCACCAGTGAATCCTTCGTCACCACAGATATCAGAGAATCCTCCGGAATATCCAATTTTGTATCTGAGAAATAGTAATTAAAATAATCTACATGCTTGCGGAAAATATTGTTTATTTCCTTCTGATTCATAAAAACGGCCAATCCCATATTGTATGACGTTATACCAACTACGGTATATTCATCACCGATTCCTGTGGAAGAATTCTCCAGTGTGATAATATCTCCGACACGGATATTGAATTTTTTCGCTGCCGCATCCGAAATGACAACCTCACCAAAGGCAGTTTTCTCCAGATCACTGAAATATTCACTGCCTTCACCTACTCCGATACCCGTCAGACTATAGGTCTGTTTCAAATCTGCACTGTAATAATCAAAGCTTCCTACAGTAGCTGCTTCCCCGTCCGTCCCCCCTGCTTCGTACTGATCGGATACCATATACTGATACTCACTAACCGCTTCTGTTTCCTGTGCCTCAATATATGCATCAAAGGAAGAAGACATCCCGATGCCAAACATCATGAGCCATCCTCCAAGGAAAACACCTACCAGAAGCAGCAAATACGCTCCAAAACTCTGCGTAAACACTCTGAACTTGAATCGAAAATCAAAACCAAAGGCATTGAATCTGCTATGATCACTGCTCCGCTTATTTCCAATATCTTTTTTAATCAACTTCAATGGTTTTATTGCAAGCTTTCTCCCAATTCCAATCGCATTGATCACGACGATCAGAACAAGGGGCGCAAAGATTGCAGTCAGCAATGTCTTTGTATCCAGATTCAGACTGCTCTTCGGGATACTGTAATAACTCTCCAGACTGTTCACCGGAAGCTGATAGAGTACCTTGACTCCTAAAATGCAGCCTGACAGACTGCCGACAAACGTCACCAGACAAGGCGGTATCATATAAGAAAATAAAATATCCCGCTTCTTAATCCCCAACGCCATGAGCGTACCTAACACAGAGCACTCCTGATCCATCGTCTGCTTTGTAAAAATCATGTACAGAAAGGCGATGATCACAAAGACCACTCCAACAAACATCTTCGCCATAGCCATATTGCTTTCCATCTTTGCCACAACAGCGGAAATCCTCTTATTGCTGACCGTATTCGTATAAGTTTCAATACCGGCAGCATTGCTCATCTTCTCAAATGCCTCATCGAGCTTCCCATAATCCTGAATCGGAGCCACACAGGCTGCTGTCTTTACGATATCCCTCATCAGGTCTTTCTGCTCAGACTCACTTAAAGAATCATCCTCAAACACAACAGCATAGTTATAACAAATATCTTTCTCACGAAGCTCCTCAAATCCCTCCCTGGAAAGCATTGCCACACCAAAGGTACTGCGGTCTGCTATCATTTGAGAAGAATCCTCCAGACTGATGGTATAATCCGGAAATGCACCGACGCCACTGATTGTATATTCAACATCGTCTAACACAATGACATCGCCCACCGCAAGCTCCTGCTCGGAAGCAAAGATCTGATCTAAAAAGATTTCATCTGCCGTCTCCGGCAAAGCCCCTTCTGCCACATAAGGTAAATCTACCTCTGTCCTCTCATCAAATACTCTGACCGTAACATCTTTGGTACTTGCCAGATCTGCATATAAGTTGTCAAATACACTTACATCCAGATCTTCAATATCCTTACGGATGTCAGCATCCAATTTTCCGTCTAAAGTAAAGTATCCGTCCTCGAGCTTATTCTCTGTCTGGTATTTCGTAAAGGCTGTTTCCGAACTACTCGTTCCACACAAAAAGCCCACATACATCCCCACCGCAATGATTGTCAAAACTACGAGTGCCAGATATCTTATCCAGTTTTCTGATATTTCTCTAAATATTCTTTTATACATGCGCTTTTCCTACCATTCAATTTCATCTACATGAAGAGGATTTTCCACCACCGTATTGCTTGTGATTTCTCCACCTCTTACCCTTATGATCCTGTCTGCCATTTTACCGATTGCTTCATTGTGCGTGACGATGAGAATCGTTGTACCATACTTTTTCCTCACCTTCTCAATCAGTTTTAAGGTATCCCTGGAAGTTTCATAATCCAGAGCCCCTGTCGGCTCATCACATAAAAGAAGTTTTGGATTTTTCACAATGGCGCGGGCAATCGCAGTCCTCTGCTGCTGACCACCGGAAAGGTGTCTGGGAAACTTATTCTTCTGTGCAGTCAGCCCCAGAAGTTCGAGTACTTCATGAATATCCACTGATCTGTCACCGATTTTCCAGCAAAGCTCAATATTTTCCTTTACGGTCAGGTTTGGAATCAGGTTATACGACTGGAAGATAAATCCTAAGGTGTCACGCCGGTATTTTGCCACACTCTTTTTCTTATCGCTGCTTACCGATTTCCCATCTACAATGATTTCTCCATCGTCCGCCGTCTCCAAGCCGCCAATCAGATTAAGAACCGTAGACTTCCCTGATCCGGAAGGTCCCAGAATGACCACCAGTTCTCCTTTTTTCACACTGAAATTAACTCCGTTTAATACGCAGATCTGACTGTCACCATTTCCATAATACTTTTTTAAATTTTTTACTTCCAAAAACATTTTGGCACCTCCAATTCTATTCTTCATCCTGACTTCCCAGGAAAAATCCCATGAGTGTATGTAACTTTTCCGTATCTGTAATATCATCATCAACCATAGATGGAATCCCGCTGCGATTTGTGGCCTTCTCAATCGTAGAACCATAGTTAAAATGGAAATGGCCTGCCATCTCAATTCCATCCCGGGAATCCTCCAGCGAACAAATCGGCATCATACAAAGATATTTAAAGTTACCGGCATTCTCATCCTCTGTTTTAAAAAGATAAGACTTTTCTCCATCAATTACTGTTTCCTTGCTGTCGCTGTCAAAGACACCTATGAGATCATACACATCGGAAAAGACTTCCTTATCTTCTGTATCATAGGCTGTAATCACGCCATTTTTGATTTCAAATTTCACCACATCATCGGTAATAAAACATAGGCTGTCAAAGGTCTCTTTAAGCTGCTCTTCATTCAAATCAAAAGAATCCGCAATTTTCTCCCAGGCATCTGCCATTTTTTCATCATTACAATACGCTGTAAAAGAAAGCCATGTCCCCTCCCATTCACTCATATTTTTAATACCTGTTTCCACATCATCAATATTACCGATATCAATTTCCGTCTCTGTATTCGCTGCTTCTTCTTCCTTTCCTCTGCTGCAGCCGCACAAAAATACAACTACAGACACACACGCAAAAAGAAACGATAAAACTTTTTTCTTCACTGCTGCATTTCTCCTTCCTCTATCTTTTCACTTTCTCTTCCACACGAAATCTCTCCGGTTTCATCGCATGAAGCATATTCGTAATATCCTCCACATCCATCACTTCAAAGGCCCAATACAAACCACCGCCAGGATTATGCTTTATCACAGCATCTACGACTGCCGCCGCCACAAGACTACTGGCCTCTTCTTCCTTATCCACGGTAAACGTAATCGTATACTCCCTGCGTTCGCCATCTTTCTTACCACGGCATTCCATGATGACAGAGGACCATTCTTTTTCATCAGGATCCTCAGAAGCAATGTAAGCAGCCGCCATCTCGCGAATCTTTTCAATTGCAGTATCTCTTTCCTGTGTCATAATCAGCTGAAAGGCATCCATAATCATACGCATCATCCTTTCATCTGAAACAGAATTCATCCAGTGAAGTTCTTTTATGCCGCACGCTTTCGCAGCCTTTATCATCTCTTCGCTGAGATAGGATTTCATATATACCGGTGTATCCACCCCCGGAAAGGCAGTCTGTGTGCCTCCAATATGATTCTCCTTTAAAATACGCCCGTTTCGATAATAAGAATCTCCGTATCCAACTCCGGAAACTGCACCAAGAATGATGTCCGTAAAAGCAATCACTGAAAAATGTTGCTTTCCTCCCTGATAGCAAACCACCTTATCAAGCTTATCAAAAAGAGTTTGTGACGCCCATTTCACCAGTATACCGCCTAAGCCAGGCACATAACCGGCTCCTGCCACACATGCGCATTCCTTCGAAATCCGGCTCACACATTCTTCCTCCACAATCATAAAATCAGAGGCATCAATATATGGTTTGCCTGACTTTTGAGCCGACAATGCCACACGGTCTTTGATGCTGCCGGCCGGACCTGCGCAATTGACAACCACCTCGCACTTTTGGCAAAAACTTTCAAGACTTTCCTCATCATAGAGATCTACTTCCTGCCATACAAAGTGCTTCAACGTTTCAAATTTTTTATTCTTCCTTCTACATCCTCCGATGATTTCATATCGTTCCTGTAAAAGTTCACAAACCAGAAACCCAACGGTTCCGCTGGCTCCGAGTACACCTATTTTTTTCATATGTTTCCTACGACTCCAATCTCCAATCTTTCACTTCAATTCCTCTCTTCCCTAAATTTCACCAGTCCATTACTTGTTGCATATCTTAGCCGGAAGTAGTAAGTCTAAACTAACCGCAACTAATCATATACCCTTTCTTTCTATAAGTCAATACAGCTTACTGATAGATTTTCTCTATAAGCATACGCAAAGAAATAAATACGGCATTGACTTCCTTTTGCGCAATTAAAAACACTTCCTTTCATCTGATAACTGTATATAAAAAACGAGGGCGGTTAAGTCCTCGCTTTTTTACTGTAATTATTCATCGCTTCCATTGGAAGCTTCACTATTTTCTCTGTCAATCCCCATCAAAACCACCGTAAGCAAAAGAATCCCTCCGCACACAGCAATCGCTTTTTCTTTCCATAGCTGTATCATAACATTTCCCATCACTGCACCAATCACAAAGCTGAATATGATTCCATAATACAGGAGTCCTCTTCGCGCTGCCGTTTTATTTTTGCTGTCAAAATATTCACACATATTTTGAGTCGCACTGCGAAGATTCCCGATACACATCGTTGTCGCAATTCCCTGCCCATGTATTTTCCGGAAACTTTCCACCTGAATTCCACAGGCAAGGGATGTAAAACTATTCGCATACAAATTCCATCGCTGCGGGATAAGACTGACACCAATAAGAATTACCGTCTCACAGACAACTGCAATCTGTCTCCAATGTACGATATTGCAATTACTCATCTTCATTTTTACCATATCTGCAAGTGCAATACCCAGGATAAACGAAACAATCGGAAAGAAATACCGTACCGCATCACTCCAATTGCGCTCTGCCAGATGAATACCCAGAAGAAGGATATTGCCTGTCTGTGCATTTGCAAATACATGATTACGGCACAGATAAGAATACGCATCCATAAATCCGCCTGCCAGTGCAAGGATAATTCCTACCTCAATAGACTCTGACATTTGTTTTGCGCGCTTTATACTCATAGAATCTTTCTTTCCTCTTCCTGAGAATTATTTTTTACTGTTTTCCGGTGGAATAAAGAAATCAGAACCATTGCAGATAACACTGCGCCAAAAATGTAAAGTGCTGCTGTCCATTTCATTGGATGAGTCATCCATTTACTTATGGCCCCGATCAGAAATCCTATCCCCATGGTCGCTGCCGTAAAACAATCTATCGTTCTGACTGTCACATCCTTTTTACCCAAACGCGCGAACAATAGAATCAGTGCTGCATAAAACGAAAGATTCATGAAACATTCAAACAAAACATCCACTTCTTACTCCTCCTTTATCTTCTTCTGCTTCACCAGTAACGGACATGTCTGCTGACACAGACATCACCATGCATGAAAGTTGTTGTATTTCATGTGCAGTTGTATTATACTGAATCACATGGAAGATGTAAAAAGTATATTTAATATCTTTATCATATGATATTTATATGGAAGGAGTTTAGAATGATAACCTATGATTATTACCGGATTTTTTATTTTGCAGCACAATATAAAAGTTTCACGAAAGCTGCTGAACTGTTAGATAACAATCAGCCGAATATTACACGCTGTATGAATAACCTGGAACAGGAACTGAACTGCAAACTTTTTATCCGTTCCAATCGTGGAATCAGTCTGACACCGGAGGGTCAGAAGCTATATGAACATGTTTCCATAGCATATGAACAACTGTCATTAGGCGAACAGGAGATCAGAAAAGATCAGGAACTGGAAAGTGGATTAGTTAAGATTGGAGCCAGCGAAACCGCCCTGCACCTGCTTCTTTTAAAAAAATTGGAAGCTTTCCACAAACAATATCCCCATGTGCGCTTAAAAATCCTAAACCATTCCACACCCCAGGCAATTGTTGCAGCAGAAAGCGGTCTCGTTGATTTTTCAATCGCTACAAGCCCGCTGAAGACAAAAAAGCACCTGAAAATCATTCCTTTATGTACCTTCCGCGAACTCTTAATCGGAGGGATCAAATATGCTGCCCTGACCTCAAAGTCTCATCATCTGGATACTTTAGGCGATATTCCCTTTATCTCACTGGCAAATGAGACAGGAACCCGGGAATTTTATATCCAGTACTTTTTGAATCACAATCTTCCATTCCAGCCAGATATCGAGGTTGCCACGGCGGATCAGATTCTTCCTTTTATTCAACATAATCTTGGCATTGGTTTTTACCCGGATGAACTGGCAGCGGATCCCATAGCAAACGGCACGGTAGTTCCCATTCCTCTTGTGGAATCTCTGCCTCAGCGGGAGGTCTGCCTGATTCTGGACAAAAACCGCCCGCAGAGTATCGCCGCAAAAAAATTGCTCACTGTCCTTACAACAAACTTCCAATAGAAAAAGGATCGACACATCCTTGTTCAACTGGATTCCAATTAAGTGGTGGGGGAGTTCTTTTGGAAAACCATGGGTAACCATCTTTTCTCCACTTTTTTCTCCAATTGTCAAACCCCTGTTCTTTATCTGGAAAATCATCATATCCAAATTGAAATCCACAACATACGCAAATTTCATAGGAGCCATGTCCATATGTATGATACGGAGTTTCTTGTAATCCACTATAGCCACATACCGGGCACATATATTTTTTATCTTCATTTACCTGGTTTCTTATCAAGCTAATTCTGACCTCCTGTTGGTTTAAAATCTCTGATGGCACCCTTTTTCCGCTTGGATCGTTCCCAGCTTACGATTCCAGCTTTCAAAAATTCACTGAATAAACATGAATAACTCATTCTTTCTCTAAAAATCATCCTTCACTTAATTCAATAATTTCAATATCGGGCAGATTTCTATTTTTCATCTTTTTTACTCCCCCATATTCACCGTAAAATACTACGCTTCTATTTTTTTGTGTGGAATTAGATGCTATAGTAATTTCATTTGAATTTTCATCTGTGAAAACGCCTTGCAATTTTCTTTCTTTTAATAATCCTGTATTTATTTCGTTTTTGAAATCCCCCACAATTCTAATTGTTTTATCGACATCACTTCTGTTTTCAATGCTTATCACACAACTTATTTGAACCACATCACCTTCAACTATAAAATCACTCAGATAACTTTCTTTTTCTAAAATTACTATATCTTTCTTCGGCCTATTTTCTTGTTTCAAATAACCACTTCCTAATATAAATACAATAATTACTGCTACAATCAAAATAAACATTTTCTTTTGCATTATTTTTCTCCTTCAAAATTCTCGGCCTATTCAGTTACTTAAATGTTGTTTATCTAAAAATACCCGGATTGCTCATTTTCAAATATGGCTGCTTTATTTGTCCATAATAATTATTGCTCCAATGAGCTCCACTCAACGGAACATTTTGCCCATTAGCCATCGACCATGTCTCCTCTGGGAAAGTGGTTGACCTTCTATAAACTCCACCAGTTTTCGAATTAACTTTGCCTCCTAATACAGTATGTGCTTCCGTCGCATTTGGATCAGGCAATGGAATATCCTGTCCGTTTACATTTTGTTTATTTAAAGGTATTAGATTTCCATCAGCATATTTGGAAATGTAGAAGTCTTACTTCTTCTCCTGCACGGAGGGCGTCTGCTGTTACAAAGCCTTTTCCTTCCACCCAGAAGGGGTGCTCCGGTGTTGCTTTGATCTCTTCATTTCCCACAAATACATGGATCAGCCGGCTGCTCTCATGCAGGTACAGTCTCCGGACTTCTTTATAGCCCCGTTCTCCGGTTTCCGGGTTCTCGGACAGTACCAGGTCGTCCACACGGATTTCACGGATTGCTTTCTCTCCTTTTGCAGTCGGGATCAGGGTCTCCCCGGTAAAGCATCCGCCCTGGGGTTTTGCCATTTCTGTGGCGGAGGGGCTGCCGAGCCTCCGGAGAGCAGGACCACGCCGGTGAATGCCATGGTGACTCCGACCCCGACGGCAACCTTTTTCCAATCTATGTTTTTGACAAATTCCACCACGTCTTCCCTGACGCGGTTTGCCGTTGTGCAGAAGTGTTTTACGGTCTTCTCCACGGAGGCGGTCCAGGAGTTCAGGATGTTGTCTGCTTCTTTCAGTTTGGATTTGCCCCAGCTGTGCAGGGTTTCCCCGGTGTTTTGGGTCCAGATCTTTGCCTAGTTATGCGATGCAACGCCTCCATTAGATGTTTTAGTTCCTACTAAGCCATAAACATTTCCATTGTTATTATTAAAATTTATTGATTAAGTAGTTAATGATATTTCTAGATTATCCTAAAATATCCCTAATAAATACTAAACATCTTTCAATATAACCTCTGCTACAGACCTAAGTGTTTCTTTGCTATAATCACCACCAATTGAATAGGTTTTCCTAAAAATATTTTCAACATATCTCTCACACTCAAACTCATCATCTATCTTTAATATATCCTTTACAATTTGAATGCAATTACTCTTTTCAATTTTTGTCGGTTTATACATCACTTTCCTCCACTATTTTTTGATAAATTATCAAAATCTCCCATTTTTTATTGCAACGAAACCAATTAATTTTATTTTAACCGACTGTAAGCGATTTTTATATTACCTGCTATTTCCAGAAGACGTTCCACGCTGTATACTTTTCTCCACTCTTTCGAAACGGCTTTATAAAATTTTCTCCTGCAATGAGCCAGACAGCATACAAGGATAACATCTTCAATCCTTTCCATATGCGGAATAACTATCACAGTGGAGCATCCCGGTAAATCCAAACAGAAACTCGATGAGATAAGCGCCGCTGCGTCCGGGGCGGTAATCATACAGGATGACAGGAGGCTTTTCATCTGTTCCACTGAGATAGCTCCACATATTATGTGACTACTCACATAAAAAATTTTATTATCTTTATACAGCTACATACTCCCAAATTAGTAATCCCAAAGTGCATTCTTAAATCCTGACAACAATGTTTGATCTGCTTTCAGCTTAAATTTTAAAATATTGTCCTCATGACTTCCTCCTATTTGTCCTAATACATAAAAATTCATCGGATCTTCAAAATAAAGTTTCAAAAAAGCATCACTTTCGCAATCCCTTATTATCATTTCACCGCTTAAAGAATCCGCCATAATATCTATACATTTAATATGGTCTTGAATAGTTTTCTCTTCAATACAAAAATTACAATGACCTGAAAATCCACTAGCAGAAATCAATATTTTATAAGTAACATATCCACCCACACAATATAATGATTCAAAAGACAATATACTGTTACTATCCTGATACAAGATTTTATCATTCATATAGTTGCTCTCCTTATTTAAATTTAAAATCATCAAACACACCCGTTATTTTGTTATACACAAAATGTATTTCTATACCATTTACATTATTGCTCATTTTCGCCCAGCCTTCAGATGCCAACCATCTTGGATCACTCATTATTACAGGATGATTTTTCAATTGACTCATATCAACTGCACCCTCCAATGGATTTGACATTACTTGGTGCATAGCCATTTGCTCATTTAATGTATTTGGAACTGTTCGTCCAGTACTACCTTTACCAACCACATCTACTGGATTACAAACTCCATTAGAACCACTCTTACCTCCACTTTTTACTTCCCGCCGGACGCTGTCCCCAATGCTGTCCGCGGTTTCATCGACGGCTTCATTGACTGCCTGTTTTCCTCCGCTGCCAATTCCTCCTGCCATCAGGGTGTTATAGACCATGTCGACTACGATGCCTTCCGGTGTCACCGGCAGGCCTTTGGAGGCGCTCTGGGCGGTATCCACTGCCGTATCGGCTGGGGCCCCGCCCCGGCGGCGAAGATTTATA